>Ga0315281_10001787_pt1 | contig 31915 bp, 34 predicted proteins | sample YL17G07_0_MG_FD_204540 | JGI IMG/M metagenome (GOLD analysis project Ga0315281, IMG submission 204540) | Sediment microbial communities from Yellowstone Lake, YNP, Wyoming, USA - YL17G07_0 | ecosystem: Environmental > Aquatic > Freshwater > Lake > Sediment | place: USA: Wyoming | collected...
TCGCTGGGCCCATACATGATCGTGAAACTGTACCCGGAAATTGCGGCGAGCGAGGACGTCAAACAGGAAAGGCTTGGCGCTTTGCAACAGGCCCAGGCGAGTAATTACGAGATCGACCTGACCAAGATGAGTGCCGAGCAGATCGCCACAGCGAGTGCTGACGCCGTGCTGGCACTGTCCGCGCGCCTCAGTGCCGAGGAGTCGGTGGAGGCGGTCAAAAGCGGTCCCCACGCCCACGGTAATCTTGAGGCCCTGCTGAATATTGCAGTCGGTATCCTGCTCGCCTTCCTTGCCGTGCCTGTCATTTTCAAGCAAGTAATCAGCTGGGCCTTCATCGCCGGCACACTGCTGCATTCCGGCATGCTGTTTCTCGCTGCCGCCCTGCAGCTCCCGTTTGCCGCCAAGCTGCTCGCCAGCCCACTGGCACCGGCAGGACCGTTCCTGATTCTGCTCGGTTTGCTCCTGGCCGGAATCGCGACCGTAAAGGGCTATCAGACGGCTCTGGTCAAAGACGATGGCGGCAAGAAAAAGAAGACGTCACGCCCAAAAGCATCAAAAGTCTGAAATCGCTTTAGTCGTCCGAATCAGGAAACGGCGGCATGCACCATGCCGCCTTTCCATAGAGGCGCCACCACGACACGCAGGCACGCATGTGCTGCACGCAGTGCCGCTTCGGCTTCGGCCGGTGACGGCGCGCGCGCAAAGATAAAACCGAGATAGCTCGATCCTTCCGGCAGTGGCACGAGCTCGTAACCTTCGCGCACATCGATCACGACTTCCTCGATGTACGGCACGCGCTGTGCCGCCAGCACGCCTTCCACGCGTCGCAGGAGGCCGGCCTGTGGAATTGGAATCATCAATACGCCCGCCCCGCCCGCCTCACGTTGTGTATCTGGACGCTGGCCAAGGGCATGCAACAGCACGAGTTCTTCGAGACCATAACCGGTGCCGAAGCGCAGCAGGCGTCCGCACAGACCGCCGATAGTGCGTGCTGCTACCTCCAGAATCCAGACACCGGCATTGTTGATTCGGCATTCGGCATGAACCGGCCCCTCACGCAATCCGTAGGCCCTACAGGCTTCGGCAACACGCGCCGCGATCTGCGCCTGAATATCGGACGCATGCCGCGAGGGCGTGGTGTAATAGGTTTCCTCGAAGTAGGGTCCATCGAGCGGGTCGGGCTTGTCGAAGATGGCGAGAATTTCCAGATTCCCGTCATTGAGCAGTCCTTCGACGGCAACCTCGGTCCCGGCAATAAACTCCTCAATCAGCAATGTCTCGCGCTCTTCACGCTCCGCGACATCGACAAGCATGCTGACAATACGCCCAATCGCTTTTTCGAGTTGTGCGCGGTCATTGGCGCGAATCACGCCACGGCTCGCGGACAACGCCACCGGTTTGACCACGCAGGGGAAAATCACTTCTGAGAGTTGTGGCGCGAGCGGACCTGTCAGGCCGATTTTCCAGTGGCGTGGCGCCCGCACACCGGCTTTCGCCAAATGGGCGCGCGCCAGATCCTTGCGGCGCGCGAGGCGCACTGAAGTCAGTGGATTATGCGGAAGTTGCAGGCGCATGCTGACCTGCACGGCGAGTTCGGCGCTGGCATCGTCCGTGCCGATGACACCCGCGAACGGCTGTTCCTGCGCAGCCTGCCATATTGACTGAAGGGATGCCGGCGTGTCGTGCAGACTGATCTGCATGCCGGGCGCGTCCAGCCCGGAGAGGGCATGCTTGCCTTCGGATGCAACCAGGAGATCGACGCCTTGCTTGCGCGCCGCCGCAATGTACGGCGCCGTACGATAACTGTCGCGTGGCGCGACCAGCAAGAGGCGTGATTTAGCGACCGCAGCCTCCACCGCCGCAACCGCCGCTACCGCAGCCACCACCACCTGTCTTGGGAGCCTGATAGGCGTTCCGGAAAACGAATGCCGGGTTGAGACTATCGGCGGTGAAATCGATTTCGGCGCCATGCAGATAATTGAGGGCCACGGCGTCCACTACCACCTTGAGTTCCGGCGTCTCGATAACGTGGTCATATTCGGTCGTCTGCTCGGCGTAGGTCATGCCGTAAGCCATGCCGCCGCAACCGCCGCCGGAAACAAAGACGCGAATAGCGGACGCCTCATCACCGGCCTCGGCCAGCAGTTCGGCCAGTTTGGTCCGTGCGGATGGCGAGATCTGTAACAAGTTCTTGGCACTCACGTCCATGGTTGCGGCTTGGGTATTGGCTGTCATGTAGCGTCTCCGGAGAGTTATCTCAGTACAGGCATTCTAACAATGTGTAACCGCCTGCGCCAACGTGATTGCACAACAGGCTGCAGGATTCAGCCTCTATCCGGTACAATATGCGAATTCGACCACAGGATGACCACATGCCGCGTACTGTCTTTTGCCATGTTCTGCAACGTGAAGCTGAAGGCCTCGACTTCCAGCCCCACACCGGCGCGCTCGGACAGCGTATCTTCGAAAATATCTCGCGCGAAGCATGGCAGCGCTGGTTGACGCATCTGACGGTTCTGATCAATGACAGCGGATTGAGCACCGCCGATCCGGCGAGCATGAAGATTATTGAGCAACATATGCTCGGTTTTCTGTTCAGCGAAGGCGAGTTCGGCAACATGCCGGCCGGTTACAGCCCGCCGCGACGCAAGAAATAATTAAATTATTCCCCGCTTCATTCGTCCTTACGGAAAGTTCAGCTAACCGGTCGCCAGGGTCACAAAGGCGACCGCGTGATCTTCCTCATCCGACAAACTTACGTGCACGCCGGTAATATGATTGGCCTGTACGAATTCGGCAGCCTGATCGGTAAAGGCGAGATGCGGTTTGCCGGCCGCATCGTGCGTAACGCCAATGTGATGCAGCATGAGGCCATCACGGAATCCGGTGCCCATGGCTTTGGCTGCGGCCTCTTTGGCGGCGAATCGCTTGGCCAGAAAATGGGGCTTGCGCGATTCCTTCCGGTACTCGGATAGTTCAGCGGTCGTAAGAATTCGCTCTGCAAATTTTTCGCCGTAGCGCTCGATGTTTTTCTGCATGCGCGCCACGCGCACGATATCCGTGCCAATACCGAAGATCACCGTGAGCGCGCCTCGCGCATCAGCCGTTTCATCTCGCGCACCGCTTCCTGCAATCCGCTGAACACCGCGCGCGCCACAATCGCATGACCGATATTGAGTTCGGCGACGCCGGGGATGGCCGCGATCGCCTGAACATTGTGATAGTTGAGGCCGTGCCCGGCGTTCACTTGCAGCCCCAGATCCAGCCCCTGTTGCACGCCAAGTTCAATACGCGCCAATTCTGTGCCGCGTTCGTCTGCGCCCGGTGCGTCCGCATACCGGCCGGTGTGGATTTCAATCACTGGCGCGCCACTGCGCAGAGCGGTATCGATCTGTTCAGCCTCGGCGTCCACAAATAAAGATACGCGCACACCGGCGTCTGCCAATCGTTCGCATGCCACACTGATTTTCTTCTCATGCGCCACCACATCCAGACCACCTTCCGTGGTGAGTTCCTGGCGACGCTCCGGCACCAGGCAGCATTCCGCCGGCCGCAGGCGCACCGCGTACGCGACCATTTCATCCGTCACGGCCATCTCCAGATTCATGCGTGTTTGCAATATCGAACTCAGAAGCTCGACATCGCGCTCTTGGATATGGCGGCGATCCTCGCGCAGGTGCAAAGTAATAGCATCAGCGCCAGCCTGCTCGGCCTCGATTGCTGCCTGTACCGGATCCGGAAAGCGCGTGCCGCGCGCCTGACGCAACGTCGCCACATGGTCAATGTTCACGCCCAGCCTGATCACAGCTTGCTCCTTTCTGCATCGGTCACGGTCTGTGGATATTCTAGCGCATTCCGTACAGATCGCGGCCGAAACAGGTCACGACTGGTTAACGGCCGTTCGCCAAGATGGCGCGACAACAGCGCGCGCATCAAATGTTTTATTTCGCGCCGAGCTGTTTCCTCAACGAGCTGTTCGCTCGCCAGGGCAAGCAGGCTGCCGCCGTGTACGGCAATACCCTCGCCTTCCGCGGCATGGGCCGGCACTGGACCGCGTTCCGGGAGGTAGCGGTAGATTGTGTCAGGCTGTAATGGCGCCCCGTTCTGGACGTCATGATCGAGCACCGGACCAAAACCGATGTCCTCGAGCAGACGTTTCTCAAATACGCGCAGCGCCGCCTCCGTATCCCGGCCTTCACCAAGCCGCCCGAGCGCCTCGCTGTAGCTTTCGAACAGGCGCTCGTGCGGGTCATGCCGGTGCAACAGGCGCAAAAGCAGTTCATTGAGATACAGGCCGCAAAACAGTGCCTCGCCGGCAATCGCCGGCGCCGTCCCGGCCGGCTCGGCGGCGGTCAGCGTCGGGAGATCACCGCGTCCACTGAAGCCCATCACCAGTGGCTGAAAGGGAATGAGCGCGGCGCGCAACGGTGAACGTGCGCGGCGCGCACCCTTGGCGACAACGCCGAGACGGCCGTGCCGGCGGGTAAACAATTCAAGCAGGAGGCTGGTCTCGCCATACTCATGGTGATGCAGGACATAGGCCGGCTCCTGGATGACGCGCATCAGTCCTCCTCGCTGGTGTAGCCAAGGCTCTTCAGGGCACGCACATCGTTGGACCAGCCTTCGCGCACCTTGACCCAGAGTCCAAGGTATACCTTGCGTGCAAAGGCCTTCTGCATTTCAAGACGTGCGCGCCGCCCGATGTCTTTCAGGCCCGTGCCGCCCTTGCCGATCAGGATCGCCTTCTGGCCTTCTTTCTCAGCCCAGATGATCGCTTCAATGTGCAGGTGTTTCGGTTCCTCACGAAATTCAGTGATCTCGACCGCTACCGCATATGGCACTTCTTCGCCGATGCTGCGAAACACCTGCTCGCGCACGAACTCTGCTGCCTGGAAACGATCGCTGCGATCAGTAATCTGTTCGGTATCAAAATAGGCGGGGTGTTCTGGCAAAAGCCGCAGCAGAATTTTCTCCAGCACCGGCACGTTATCGCCGTCCTGCGCGGAAAGCGGCACGATTTCCGCGAATGTATAGCGCTGCTGCATCGCTTCCATCAATGGCAGCAGGCGCTCGCGGACCTTCATGCGGTCTACTTTGTTGATTGCCAAAATCACCGGGCATTTCGCCTGCCGCGCCAACTCGAGTGCGGGCTCGTCGCGCTCGCTCCAGCCATCTGCAGTCATGACCAGCACCACAGCGTCGACACCCTCCATGCTCACGCGCGCCTCGCGATTCATGAGGCGGCTTAGTTGTTTGTCGCTTTCGCCACGGTGCAGCCCGGGCGTATCCACGTAGACGATCTGCGCCTGTGGCGTGTTGTGAATTCCGAGAATGCGGTGACGCGTGGTTTGTGCGCGCTGCGAGGTAATACTGACCTTCTGGCCGACGAGACGATTGAGCAGCGTGGACTTTCCGGCATTCGGCCGGCCGATAATAACCACGAAGCCACTGCGGAAACCACCGTCAGTCTTCATAATAACTGGCGCGTCCTCAGTCATCGGCTTCACAATTCAGAAGCTCGCAAGCACGCATTGCCGCCGCCTGTTCAGCATAGCGGCGGCTGTTGCCTTCGCCGCGCACGGCTTCAGCCAGTCCCGGCACACGGCATTCCACGATGAACCGTTGCTGGTGCGGCTCGCCGCTGACGTCCAGCACCGTGTAGACCGGTGTCGCCAGCGATTTTTGCTGCAAGTGCTCTTGTAAGCGCGTCTTGGGATCCTTCAGGATACTGTTCGGATCGATGCTGTCCAGGATCGACAGATAACAATGCAACACGACACTCCGTACTGCTTCGATTCCACCGTCCTTGTAGACAGCACCGAACACGGCTTCCAGGGTGTCGGCAAGAATCGAATCGCGGTCGAATCCTCCGCTTTTCAATTCTCCGCTGCCGAGTTCGAGACAATTCCCGAGATCCAGTTGACGGGCCAGTGTCGCCAAAGTCTCGCGCCGCACCAGCGTCGCGCGCAGACGTGTCAGCTCGCCTTCACTGAGTTGCGGGAACCGGTCATACAGGACATCGGCAATGATAAAGCTCAGGATACTGTCGCCCAGAAACTCCAGGCGTTCGTAATTCTGGCTGCTGCGGCTGCGATGCGTCAGTGCACGCGCAAGGAGCGCCGTTTCACGGAAAACATATCCCAGCCGCTTGGTGAGCTCGTTGTGCGCACTGCTCAACGGGCATTGACCTGCACGGTATGATCAAATTCGATCAGGGCAGTTACGTTATAGGCGAGCGGCACTTTTCGTTCATAGGCGATACGAATGGCCATGCTGCCAGGCTTCTTTTCCACGAAAAGGTTCTTATTCAAATCGACATTGCCCACGTCCTCGATATCGAAACGTCGTTCAAGCGCTGCCTTGATTTGGGTTTTTTCCATGTTGCCGACATCCGGTTGCCGCGCCATATTCTCCAGTGAGGTTTTTACCTTGCCATATTCAATGTAAGGCGGCAGCAACTTGAAGAACAGGACCACGAAAAATATAAAGATGGCTGCAACCACCAGCAGACCCCAGAAGGTCATGCCATTCTGTTTCGAGTTTGTTGCCAGCATCTTGCGCCTCCGGTAAATGGGTTTGTTTATTGTATTGAACTGCCAATTCGATTCCAGGACACGCCACCTTTCATCATGTCCCAACTGAACCAGATCATGAATGCACGTCCAACCACGTTTGCCTCCGGTACCATGCCCCAATAACGACTGTCATTGCTGCGGTCACGGTTGTCACCCATCATGAAATAGTGCCCTTCCGGCACGCTAAACTCCAGGATGCCTGTGCTCTGTCCTTCGTTGTGCAGGATGTTGTGCTCGACGCCATCAATCTGTTCCTTGAGCATCCTGGCGAAGATCAAGTGGTCAGCTGATTCCGTATAAGTGTAGTCGCCCATCGGCGTTTGCGACATGGGCTGATTATTGATGAATAGCTTCTTGTCACGGTACACAATGTGATCGCCCGGCAGTCCAATGACACGCTTGATGTAATTGACCGAAAGGTCGCCTGGAAAACGGAACACCATGACATCCCCGCGTTTGGGCGCGCTGAGATCGACCACCTTCCGGTTGATGACCGGCAGACGCAGGCCGTAGGTGTACTTGTTCACCAGAATAAAGTCACCGGCCAGCAAGCCCGGCATCATCGAGCCCGACGGAATGCGGAATGGCTCAACCAGGAACGAGCGCAGCAGGAACACGAACAGGATTACCGGAAAGAACGCGCGCGCATATTCGACGATGAGCGGTTCGTGGCGCGCCTTGTCCACAACCGCTTCCGGCTCGCCGGTCTTCTGCAGAGCCGCGGCGGCGCGCTCGCGCATCGGAGCCAAGATGAAGTGGTCGGCAGCCCAGATAATACCGGTTGCCAGCAGTGCGACAAACATGATGAGCGCGAAGTCCATGGCCTATTTCTCGTCCGTACGCAGCACCGCCAGAAATGCTTCCTGCGGAATTTCCACCGAACCGACCTGCTTCATGCGTTTTTTTCCTTCTTTCTGCTTCTCGAGGAGTTTGCGCTTGCGCGAGATGTCGCCGCCATAGCACTTGGCGATCACATTCTTGCGCAATGCCTTCACCGTTTCACGCGCAATAATATGCGAACCGATGGCCGCCTGAATAGCGACGTCGAACATCTGGCGCGGGATGAGTCCGCGCAAGCGGGTGACCAGATCGCGCCCGCGGTATTGCGCCTGCGCGCGGTGCACCATGCTGGACAAGGCGTCCACCCGGTCACCGTTGATGAGCACCTCCAGCTTGATCACGTCGGTCGGCCGGAACTCAAGGAAGTCGTAATCCAGCGACGCGTAACCACGCGACACCGATTTCAGCCGATCGAAGAAATCCAGCACCACTTCGCCCAGCGGCATCTCATAGGTGAGCATCACCTGCCGGCCGACATACAACATGTTCTTCTGGATGCCGCGCTTCTCCACGCACAGCGCGATGACTGGCCCGATGTATTCCGCCGGCAGCAGGATATTGGCGAGGATAATCGGCTCGCGGATTTCTTCAATGAGCGTCGGGTCCGGCAACTTGGCCGGATTTTCGATCTGCAGCACTTCACCCTTGACGGTCAGCACTTCGTAGACGACGGTCGGCGCGGTGGTGATGAGATTCAGATTGTACTCGCGCTCCAAACGCTCCTGGATGATCTCCATGTGCAGCATGCCGAGAAAACCGCAACGGTAACCGAAGCCGAGTGCCTGCGACGTCTCGGGCTCGTAGTGTAGCGAAGCATCGTTGAGCGTGAGTTTCTGCAACGCATCGCGGAATGCTTCATAGTCGCTCGCCTCCACTGGATAAAGACCGGCAAACACCCGCGGCTTGATCTCCTTGAACCCGGGCAGCGGCTTGGCGGCCGGTTTGTCGGCGCGCGTGACCGTGTCGCCGACGCGCGCACTACGCACGTCCTTGATGCCGGCGATAATGAAGCCCACCTCGCCGACACCCAGCGATTCGGTCGGCGTGCGCTTGGGCGTGAACACCCCGACAAAATCTACCGGGAACTCATCACCCGTGGCCATGAGCCGGATCTTCTGCTTCGGTGCCAGCGTGCCCTGCATGACGCGCACCAGCACCACCGTGCCGAGATAATTGTCGAACCAGGAGTCGATGATCAGCGCCTGCAGCGGCGCCTCGGCGTCGCCCTTTGGTGCCGGAACGTATTCAACGATGGCTTCGAGAATCTCGGGTATGCCAACACCGGTCTTGGCGCTGCACGTGAGCGCATGGGTGGCGTCGATTCCGATAATGTCCTCGATCTCCTTGATCACCCGCTCGGGATCGGCCTGTGGCAGATCGATTTTGTTGAGTACCGGCAGGATCAGCAGGTTCAATTCGGACGCGGTGTAACAATTGGCCACGGTCTGGGCCTGCACGCCCTGCGAGGCGTCCACCACCAGCAGCGCACCCTCGCAGGCCGTGAGCGAGCGCGATACCTCGTAGGAGAAATCGACGTGCCCCGGCGTATCGATCAGGTTCAGGCGATAGACCTGGCCGTTCTTCGCCTTGTAATTGAGCGCCACGGTCTGGGCCTTGATGGTGATGCCGCGCTCGCGTTCGATATCCATCGAATCGAGCACCTGCGCCTGCATCTCGCGCGCCTCGAGCCCGCCGCAGTACTGGATGAAGCGGTCGGCGAGCGTCGACTTGCCATGATCGATATGCGCGATAATGGAAAAATTGCGGATGTGTTGCGGATCCCAGCCACTCATTCCGGCACCCCGGACAAGCCTGCGCCAGGAGAAGCAAAGGACGCCGCGGGCGCCCTTCTTGCACCGTTCAAGAGAAATAAAGCCATGTGTTCAGGCTGACAACTGCGGATTGAATGGGTCAATCATACCCGGTTTCAGGGGTGCTTGTACCAGCTTATTCGGTGATGCGCAGCGCCAGGAACAGGGCCGCGGCTCCGCGCCGCACCAGCACCGGTACCGGCTTGTTGCGTGGCAGCTGGGGCACCAGGTCGCGCAGCTCGGCGGCCGAGCGCATTGGCCGGCTTTGGACCTGCAGGATCACGTCACCCGGCCGCACACCAGCCTTGAGTGCCGGCCCTTCAGCAATCTTTTCCACCAATACACCCTGGCTTATGCCCAGCTGTTTTCGCTGTGCGGGCGTCAGATCTTTTAGCTGCATACCGAGCACGCCTGGCCGCTCCGCGCCCGCCGGTGCTGCAGGACGGATCTCGGCGGTTTCCTCCGGGAGTTCGGCAATGGTGACTGAAATCGATTGAGCCTGGCCACTGCGGATGATGTTCAATTTGGCGCGTGTACCAGGCGCGGTCTGGCCTACAAGTGGCGGCAGGTCAGCAGACAGGTTGATGCGATGACCTTCGTATTCGAGCACGACGTCTCCAACGCGCAGGCCGGATACAGCCGCCGGGCCATCCGGTAAAACATCGGCGATCAGGGCGCCTGATGGACGCTTCATGCCAAACGATTCAGCCAGTTCACGCGTGACATCCTGAATGGTTACGCCAATCCAGCCGCGCTTCACATGCCCGCTGACCTTGAGCTGTTTCGACACCTGCATGGCAATGTCGATCGGCACCGCGAACGACAACCCCATGAAACCACCCGTGCGACTGTAAATCTGCGAATTGATACCGATCACTTCGCCTTTCAGATTAAACAGTGGCCCGCCAGAGTTACCGGGGTTGATGGCGACGTCAGTCTGAATGAACGGCACATAGTTTTCGCGCGGCAAGCTGCGGCCTTTGGCCGAGACAATACCGGCGGTCGCGGAGCTTTCAAAACCGAACGGTGAGCCGATGGCGAGAACCCATTCGCCGACACGCACTTTATCCGGATCACCGATACGCACCTGTGGCAAACCAGTAGCGTCGATCTTGAGCAGCGCCACGTCGCTTCGCCGGTCGGCACCGATCACCTTGGCGGTAAACTCGCGCCGGTCTGTCAGGCGCACCAGGATCTCGGTGGCGTTTTCCACCACGTGCGCGCAGGTAAGAATATAACCGTCCGGTGAAACCAGGAAACCCGAACCGAGCGACTTGTTGTCGAAGAATTCGGGTGGCAACTCTTCTTCGCCGAAATAGCGGCGCAGGAAATCATTGAACTGGCCGTTGCCCTCCGGGGCCTCTGGTATTTCCGCACCCGGACCGGATGGACGCTTTACCATCTGAGTAGTGCTGATGTTCACCACCGCCGGGGCACTGCTTTCCACGAGGGGAACGAAGTCCGGTAACGCACGAACCAGCGGTGCGGCGGCGAGGACAGGCATAGCCAGTGCCAGCGCCCATAAGCCAAAAAACATGGCAGCGTGAGTACGCCGACAGCGTGCTCTCATGAACCGGGCCCCACCGATTCGCCAATCATATCCACCGTTATAGCTGGCGCCTCTCCCACCACGGTGACCTGATGGCCGTTGACGACCTTGCCGAAGGCATGTACAGCACCCATGTGCGTCAAGCCGGACAGCACATTGGACCTTGGCTCATCGTCAGTTTTTTCGACAAACACCGAAACCACTGCAAGGCCGTCGGTGTAAACAAGATGTTCGACCGGCTGCTTGCGCGACGGCAGCATGCGCATCATGCGCGCATTGAGCGCGTAACCTGCCGGCAGGTGCGCGGCCGTCCACTGACCGGTGGATGGTGCCGGCGTTTCTCCGTGCGCACGCTGCCAGACGACTCCCTTGGCCGGGTACTGCGGCTTGAGCTCGGATTCGGATATGGGTTTGCCAATCGCCACCTGCGTAAACATGTACTGTTCGACCACGCTGCTGTGCTCATCGAGCAGGCTGGCTTTGAGCAGCAGGCCGCTTGCCGCGTCCGCCCACAGCAGATAACCGTAGCGATAGGCATCGCGCGGCTTAATGCGCACTGAGACGGCCTTGCGCCCGGCCACGCGCCCTTCCTTGCCGACGCTGATCTTGTAATTGCCTTTCAGTTGCGCCAGTGAATCTGGCAGGAGTGCCGGAAAGTTGCGATTGTCAGCTCGACGGTGTTCGACCAGCACCGCATTTTCGTCCGCAAGGTAACAGTGCACCTCGCTGTCGGTGCGAATTATTTCACGCGGCGCGCCGTTCAGCGATACCAGCCGTTCGCGCACCCCGCCCGTGCCGCCTTTATGAATGATACGCAGGCTTTCAAGTTGATCGCCGTGTTGGTAGACGAAAGTGCCTTCGTAATCGAGGCTGCGTCCGGCCTGATGCATGCGCGTAAACAAAGCCTGCGCGTCAGCGGCCTGCACCAACGGGGCCGCAAGGCCCAGCAGAACCGCAAAGGTTACGCGGTGAAGGAACAATCCGGTCATTCCGCGTTCGCGTTGTCCGTGACGGCGCTATCGCGACCGATCACGCGCACATACGACAGCATGCCGTTCATGCCCGCCGCCGGCGTGAATTCGCCATGCTGCACCAGATACGGGCTCAGGGCGCTCTGCTGCGCGGGCGGCGTCTGGCGCGCATCCGCCACAGTGCTCTTGTCTGGAGCATGGCGTGCGATGGAAACGACGGAAGGAGAAACAAGCGGCGGGAGATTCAGAATGGCGACAGCAGCTACTGATGCGGCGATGGCAAGGCCAGCGGTAAATTTCAGCACGCGCGGTGCGAAGGTGCGGTGATTCTCATTGTTTTGAGTCTCATGCTGCAGGCGTTCGCGAATTCGGTCGGCCAGGCCGGGGCTGACCATGATATCGAGCTCGCGGCGTATGGCCGCGCTAGCCAGGTGGTAGCGCTCCCAGGCTCCGCGTAGCGCCGGGTCGGTGCCCAACGCGCGCAGCACGCGCTCACGTTCCAGATCGTTCCCTTCACCGTCCAGCAACGCCGAAATATTTTCTTTCATGTTCATGCAGTCCTGACAGAAATTCGTTGGTATGTGTTCCTAACCTTCAAGCAACGGCTGCAATTCCTGGTCAATCGCCTCACGCGCCCGGAAGATGCGCGAACGCACCGTGCCAATCGGGCAATTCATCACTTCCGCAATCTCTTCGTAACTCAAACCATCGATCTCGCGCAGCGTCACGGCGGTGCGCAGATCCTCGGGCAGCGCCGCCAGCACCCGCTCCACGGTACGGCCGATCTCGTCGGCCAGCAGTTGGCGTTCGGGCGTCGTGGCATCGCGCAGGTTGGTGCCGATGTCGCTCGCCTCGGCCTCTTCCGTTTCGACATCGGCGATCGATGGCCGACGACCCTGTGCCACCAGGTAATTCTTGGCCGTGTTGATCGCGATGCGATAGAGCCAGGTATAAAAGGCGCTGTCGCCGCGAAAACCCTTGATGGCCCGGTAAGCCTTGATAAAGGCCTCCTGGGTGACATCCTCGACTTCCGACCGGTCGTACACATAACGCGACACCAGTTTGGCGATGCGGTGCTGGTATTTGCGCACCAGCAGGTCAAAGGCGGATTTGTCGCCCTTCTGGACCCGCACCACCAATTCTTGATCAACACTGCGCTCGCCGACCATCCGGGCCTTTCCCCTTCCCCTGCCCGGCAACGGTGCGTTACCGGATATAAAGACCACGGCAGGAAAATAAAGTTCGCCCTGCCGCATTGACCGTGGTTATAGTTGTCGTTGATTGTTATCAACACGGACAACGTTACAACCGGACTATCCAACCGGCCGGATAATAACCCATATTTCACCAGCGCTGCCCGTCGCCTTGATAACATGACTACCCAAGCTTCGCATGCCACGGATGTGCTGATCATAGGCAGTGGCGTGGCCGGCCTGAGCTTGGCCCTGCGTCTGGCCGATACCGCTAAAGTTACCGTGCTGGCCAAGGCCGACCTCACCCAGGGATCGAGTCTCTACGCCCAAGGGGGGGTGGCCGCAGTCCTGAACGACTCCGATTCGTTCAGCGCCCACATTCAGGACACGCTTCAGGCCGGGGGCGGGCTCTGTCATCCCGATACCGTGGAATTCACCGTGCAGCGCGGACCGGCCGCGATTCGCTGGCTCATCGACCAGGGCGTGGGATTTACCCGCGAGATCGGCCCGGACGGGCGGCCGCACTATCATCTGACCCGCGAGGGCGGACATGGCCACCGGCGCGTGATTCACACCGCCGATGCCACCGGCAAGGCCGTGGAAACAACCCTCGCCGGCCGGGTACGCGCGCACCCGAACATCACCCTGCTGGAAAACCACATTGCCGTAGACCTGATCACGCGCCGCAAACTGGGTCGTGACGGGGACAACCGCGTGCTCGGCCTGTATGCCCTGAACAAGCCGAGCGGCCATGTCGAGGTATTCAGCGCGCGCTTCGTGGTGCTCGCCACTGGTGGCGCCTCCAAGGTGTACCTGTATACCAGCAACCCGGACACCTCGACCGGCGACGGCGTGGCTATGGCCTGGCGCGCCGGCTGCCGGGTGGCGAACATGGAATTCGTGCAGTTCCACCCGACCTGCCTGTACCACCCGCTGGCGCGCACCTTCCTGATCACCGAGGCGGTGCGCGGCGAGGGTGGAAAGCTGCTGCTGCCGGATGGCAAGCAATTTATGCAGGCACATGACCCGCGCGGCGAGCTCGCTTCGCGCGATATCGTGGCGCGCGCCATCGACTTCGAGATGAAGCGCCGCGGCCTCGACTGCGTGTACCTCGATATCAGCCACAAGCCGGCGGACTTCGTGCGCGCGCACTTTCCGACCATCTACGCGCGGCTCAAGGAATATGGCATCGACATGACCCGGCAGAAAATCCCGGTGGTGCCGGCCGCGCATTACACCTGCGGCGGCGTCATGACCGACTTGCACGCGCGCACCGATCTGCCCGGCCTGTACGCCGCCGGCGAATGCGCCTTCACCGGCCTGCATGGCGCCAACCGCCTGGCCAGCAACTCGCTGCTCGAATGCCTGGTGTTTGCCGAGGCCGCCGCCGAAGACATACGCGCGCAACTCGCGCAGGCGCCGGCCGCCGCCACCGACCTGCCGTTGTGGGACGAAAGCCGCGTGTCGGATGCGGACGAGCTGGTGGTGGTGTCGCACAACTGGGACGAACTGCGCCGCTTCATGTGGGATTACGTCGGCATCGTACGCACCAACAAGCGCCTGGAGCGCGCCCAGCATCGCGTGAAGCTGCTGCGCGAGGAAATCCGTGAGTACTACAGCAACTTCCGCATCAATAGCGACCTGATCGAGCTGCGCAACCTGGCGCTGGTCGCCGAACTCATCATTCGCTCGGCCCAAGCGCGCCACGAATCACGCGGCCTGCACTACTCGCGCGATTATCCGCAGCTTGCGTCCGAGGCGCGCGACACCGTGCTCACACCGGAACATTCCATCAGCACCTAAGCCGGTGTCTTGTCGGGCACTGGCAGATGCCGCTGCACGATCCGGGCACGCAAGGCTCTATACACTTCCGGCTCGACGGCGTCTCGCGGCAGGAGCTGGATGCGCGTTCGCTCGCCTGCGCGTATCAACGTGAGGCGCACGAAGCCGGCATGGGCAATCGCGCGTGCGATTCGATAGCGGTGCTGCTCGCCGTTTGCCGTTCGGAGACAGGAACCGTCCTCCTCCAACCTTATCTCGCACACACGCGCCGGTACGCCATACCGGCCTTGCCACCAGAGACTCGCGCCGATCAACGCAGCGAGACCGATCTTAAGCACCAGCGCGATCGGCAGAATGGCCATCAGCAGCAGCGCGCCAACATGGGCGCTGAGCATGATTGCGGTCAGAATGAATGATTTTTTTATGTTTATAATCAAGTTATTGAATAACTTTATCAATAATCATCTTTAAGTCAGAAGGTGGCTCCTGTTGTCCCTGGAGCCAAGCGAGCAACGCCTGATCCGGCTGTTCGAGAAGACGCTGGAAAGCGCCCTGCTCCTCCACAGTCAGCGCGCTGTAGCGCTGTTCCAGAAAGCGGCCAAATAGAAGATCGAGTTCCAGCAATCCACGCCTGCATTGCCAGCGCAGGCGCCGCAAGGTTTCGTCCTGGATGTCACTCACAGCACGCGCTTGAGCAACAGCTGGCGTATATGGCCGATCGCCTTGGAAGGGTTGAGCCCCTTCGGGCAGACGTCGGTGCAGTTCATAATGGTGTGGCAACGAAACAGCCGATAGGGATCATCGAGATCATCGAGGCGTTCTCCCGTGGCCTGGTCGCGGCTGTCGTTCAGAAAGCGGCTGGCCTGCAATAGCGCCGCCGGTCCGAGGAAGCGGTCCGGATTCCACCAGAACGACGGGCAAGCTGTCGTGCAACAGGCGCACAACACACACTCGTACAAACCATCGAGACGTGCGCGCTCCTCAGGGGATTGCAGGCGCTCAATCTCTGGCTCGGGCTCATTATTAATTAGCCAGGGTTTAACCGTTCGGTACTGTTTGTAGAATTGGGCCAGGTCGACAATCAGGTCGCGGATCACCGGCAGGCCCGGCAAAGGCCGGAGTGTGATCGGCTGCTTCAGCGTATCAAGCTGGAGTATGCAGGCGAGTCCGTTGCGGCCATTGATGTTCATGCCATCCGATCCGCACACACCCTCGCGGCAGGAACGCCGGAAGCTCAGGGAGTCATCCTGTTGCTTGAGCAGCAGCAGCGCATCAAGCAGCATGATCGCGCCGCAGTCATCCGGCAGCTCATAGTCCTGCATGCGCGGCTGGCGGTCGGTCTCCGGGTTGTAGCGGTAGATGGAGAATTTCATGTCGCCCCCTAATACGTGCGCTTCTTCGGCGGAAACGAATCGACCGTGAGCGGCTTCATGCGCACCGGCTTGTAGTCGAGGCGCTGGGCGTCGCGGCTATAGAGCGAATGTTTGAGCCACTGCAAATCATCGCGTTCCGGATAGTCGACGCGCGAATGTGCCCCGCGGCTTTCATGGCGCGCCGCCGCCGACACCACCGTGGCGAGCGCCACTTCCATCAGGTTCTCGGTTTCAAACGCTTCGATGCGCGCGGTGTTGAACACCTTGCTGTGATCCCGCAGGCGTGCGTTCTGCAGGCGCTCGCGCAGTTTCAGCACCTTCACCACTCCCTGATCGAGCACCTCTTGGGTTCGAAACACGCCGCAGTGCTGCTCCATGGTGCGGCGCAATTCATCGCCCAGCTTGTCGGCCGATTCGCCGTCGCCCTTCGCTTCCCAGCGCGCCAGATGTTGCAGCGCCGGCTCAATGCTCGCCTCTGACAGCGTACGGTGATAACGATTTTCCTTCAGGAACTCCAGAATATGGTTGCCCGCTGCACGCCCGAATACCACGATATCGAGCAGCGAATTGCCGCCCAGGCGATTGGCGCCGTGGATGGACACGCAAGCGCATTCCCCCACTGAATACAGGCCGGGCACCGGTTCTTCCGGGCCGGTCTGTACCGGCGCCACGACCTGGCCATAGCGATTGGTCGGAATGCCCCCCATGGTGTAGTGCGCGGTCGGGTAGACCGGCATGGGCGCTTCGATCGGGTCGACATGCGCGAAGCGCATGGACAGCTCGCGGATTCCGGGCAGCTTGCTCTTGATCAAGTCTGCGCCCAGATGATCGACTTTGAGATGGATGAAATCCTTGTTCGGACCGCAGCCGCGCCCTTCGCGCACCTCGATCTCGATGGCGCGCGCCACCACGTCGCGGCTCGCCAAATCCCTGGCATTGGGCGCGTAGCGTTCCATGAAGCGCTCGCCCTGGCTATTCACCAAGTAACCGCCTTCGCCGCGCGCGCCCTCACTGATGAGCACACCGATCCCGGCGATGCCGGTGGGGTGAAATTGCATGAACTCCATGTCCTGCAGCGGTATGCCGGCACGCAGCGCCATGGCCATGCCATCGCCGGTGTTGATCATGGCATTGGTGCAGGTGCGATACATGCGCGCCGCCCCGCCAGTAGCGATGAGCGTGGTCTTGGCCTCAATGATCAGCGGTTCGCCGGTCTCGATCTCCAGAACCAGCGCGCCGAGCACATAACCGTCGGTATCGCGCAGCAGGTCAATGGCGAAGAACTCGTCGAAAAAATGGGTGCGCGCCTTGATGTTCTGCTGATAGAGCGTGTGCAAAATGGCGTGCCCGGTGCGGTCGGCCGCCGGGCAGGTACGCGCCGCCTGGGCACCACCGAAGTTCTGGCTCTGGCCGCCAAACGGACGCTGGTAGATGCGGCCGTTGTCGAGACGCGTGAACGGCACGCCATAGTGTTCCAGTTCGATTACCTGGCGCGCCGCCGCACGGCACATGTACTCGACCGCATCCTGATCGGCGAGAAAATCACCGCCCTTGATGGTGTCGTACATGTGCCAATGCCAGTTGTCCGGCGACACATTGCCGAGCGCGGCATTCATGCCGCCCTGCGCGGCCACCGTGTGCGAGCGGGTCGGAAACACTTTGGAAACGACCGCGACGTGTGCCTCTCCCTCGGCCAACTGCAAGGCGGCACGCAGGCCTCCGCCGCCAGCTCCGATTACGAGACAATCAAATTTGCGGCGCGCAATGCTCATACGGCCGCCTCCTTAAAAATGTGCCAGATAGCTGCTGTTCGCCGTCGGCGGCTCGCGGCAATTCGCAACGGTCGCATCCCCGGCCGCTCTCGGCCATCCCTGGTCTTCGCGGCGCTTGTGCTCCTGCACGTCGCTGCGCGGAGCTCCTGCGAAGCACAAGGATGTGCGAGTGCCACGATAGACAGGATGTCGTCAGCGGCCTCCCTGCTCATGCCGCAGCCTCCACCAGCAGAATCTGCGCGGCCCAGAAAACGAACACGAGCAACCCGAAGGCCAGCAGCAACTGCGCAATAAACCGTGCCCACAGGGGTTTTAGATAATCGAGAAACACACTGCGCATTCCGACCCAGGCATGCATCAACACGCTCAGGAAAAACAGTGCGAATGCCAACCGCATCCCGCCAGCAGACACCCACATTTTCCAGGCAACGAAATCCGCAGGCGCCGCAAAGGCGAGCCGCGCCACCAGCCACAGCGCGAAACCAGCGAGATAGAGCGCGCTTAGTCTTTGCAGAAGCCACTCACCGAGACCACGATGCGCGCTGCCACTACTCCCTGATTTCATGGTACTCATAGGAACAGGCGTCCTCCGGAAATCAAAACGGTTCCCGCCACACCAGCCAGCACCAGCCATGCGCCCAGCCGGGCGTTTTCACGGCTGATGCCAATATCGAGATCGAGCAGCAGATGACGCACACCGGCAAAAAAATGATGTGACAACAGTGTCAGAACGAACAGCAAGAACACGCGCGCTGGCAAAGAACCCAGAAGCGCAACAACTTGCGCGAAACTCTCTGGGCTATGTAGTGATCGCTGCAGAAGCAGAAATGCAAAAGGCAGGACCAGAACCAGGAGTATCCCGCTAACCCGGTGCAGAATGGAAACAACGCCGCCGATCGGCAAACGAATGTGCAACAGATCAAGATTCTTCGGGCGATTGTATTTTTTATCGGACATGCCGTTTCCCTGCGTTCCAATGACTACAGTCTACCTCTCATTCCCGGGACTTCCAGTCGAACCGTTTCTCGTAGCACATCCGCATCCTCGCCGAGGATGCTCGACAACTCAAACCCTTTGTAGTCATACGGTCTAGGCTGAGCGTCCCGGGCAAGAACGGTATACTGACAATTCACCGCCGAGAGCAACGATAACCATGCAATCTTCCACCTCGAACCCTGCCCAGATGAATCCCGAATGGCGAGCACTTCTGATCGATGCGGGCGCTGTTATTGAGGGCGACTTCGTCCTGCACTATGGAAATCCGGATGCAGAACGTCGCAATGCGCCGAAGAACGACATTCTTGTCGATCTCTCGCACCTCGCCGTGCTGCGCGCCGAAGGTGCCGATGCGCAGAACTTCCTTCAGGGTCAGCTCAGCAACGATATTCGTCTGGTCAGCGGGGCGCGCGCGCAGCTGAGCGCCTACTGCAATGCCAAGGGGCGCATGTTTGCCATTTTCCTGATTTTTCAGCGCCCGGACGGCGCGTATTACCTGCAACTGCCCGCCGCAATCGCCGAGTCGACACTCAAACGTCTGCGCATGTTCATTCTGCGCGCAAAGGTCAAGCTGGAATTCGCCGGTGCCGAGTTCGGATGCATCGGTCTGTCCGGGCCAAACGCCGGGGTACTGCTGAAGAATGCGCTGGGCACTGCGCCGGTCAACGTTTACGACTGCGCCACGAGTGGCGACGTCACGGTCATCCGCCTGCCTGGACCTCACGCGCGTTTCGCATTGCACGCGCCACAGGAGAACCTCACGTCGTTATGGAAGACACTCTCTGCCAAGGCGTCGCCGACTGGCGCCGGGCCATGGTCCTGGCTCGACATTGCGGCGGGCGTTCCATCGATTCAGCCTGGCACGGTCGAGGAGTTCGTGCCGCAAATGGCGAATCTGGAGTTGGTCGGCGGGGTTAGCTTCACCAAGGGCTGCTACCCCGGACAGGAAATCGTGGCACGCATGCATTATCTCGGCCGTCTCAAACAGCGCATGTTCCGCGCGCACGTCGACGACACGCCACTGCCACAACCCGGGACTCCGGTATTCGCACCGGACCTGCCCGACCAGAGCGCCGGCAGCGTACTGGATGCCCAGCCAGCACCAGAAGGCGGCTACGACCTGCTTGCGGTCATTCACTTGAGCAGCCAGCAAGCTGGAGAATTGCATCTTGCCAGCGGTGATGGCCCGCGCTTAATGCTCAGGGACCTGCCGTACTCACTGGAACCGGTCGCAAAGACATAACTGGATTTTTCAAGCATGCCGGTTTCGGCCAAATGGTGACGCGTAATCGCCCACATAATGCAACCCTTGTCAGCGCACGGAGTGCTGTGTTTGAATGCCCGCGTGGTGAAGTTGTATGAGTATATAAGAAATAAATGATGCACGCGTGTAGGGGATTCCCGAATTCACCTGTGCAGCACTGCCAACCAACCTGGAGGATTCACTAGATGATTTATACAAAGAAAACGCCTTGGACGTTGATCATGGGCGTCATCATGGCGGGCTACGCCTACATGGTGTCAGCCGGCGCGATGGAGCCGCTTATCAAGTTTCTTGGCACCAGCAAGAACATGGGCGAAATGGTCACGCTTGGATACGCCTTCGGCGGAATCGCAATTGTGATCGGCCTGTGGCAATTGCTGGCCAGCCCGAAGCAGGGCCAGACCGACTATTACCTGTCCACCATCGCTGGACTTACCTTCATCATGCTGATTGCGTTCGTGGTGAAGTGGGGTCTTGATCCGCTGATGGGCACATGGGGCAAAGCACTCAAACCAAGCCTCGGCTTTGACATCCATAGCGTCTTGAACCTGAACTATGTGGTGATGGGCATCATTGCCGGCATCATCGTGGTGAACGTGTTCAAGGTGCCTGACTGGGCGCAGAACGGCGTGCGCCTGTCGCGCCTCGGCCTCAAGACCGGCGTGATTCTGCTCGGCGCCCTGTACAGCCTTGGCGAGTTGGCTCAGCTCGGCAAACTGTCGGTGGTGCTGATCGGCTTCTTCGTGCTCGGTTCAGTCTGGCTGGTGCTGTGGATGGGTGCTCGTCGCAATATCCCGAACTCCATGGGCGGCGCACTGGCGGCTGGTCTCGGCGTATGCGGCGTGTCCGCAACGGTCGCGGCGGCCCCGGTTGTGCAGGCCAAATCCTCGGAAATCGCCTACACCATCGGCACCATTCTGCTGTGGGGCATCTTGATGATGTTCATCTTCCCGATCGTCGGCAAGGCGATGGGCATGGGCCCGATCCAGTTCGGTGCCTGGGCTGGTACCGGCATTCTGAACTCCGCACAGGTGGCGGGTGCCGCGCTGGCCTTCCAGCCGGATGGCATCGAGACCCTCAAGGTCGCCGAAATCTTCAACATCACGCGCGTGCTGTTCCTGCCGATCATCGTACTGTGGCTGGCGACGTGGTATGTGAAGCGTGAAACCACCGCCACCAAGGTGAGCCTTGGCCAGGTGATCATCGGCAAGTTCCCGGTGTTCGTATTGGGCTTCATCCTGATGTTCGCGCTGTCCTCCACGGGCGTGTTCGCGCCGGCCCAGCACTATGTGGGCAAGTTCTTCGACAACAGCGAAGCCAAGCTGGTCAAGACCGACAAGGAAGGCAAGGTTCACAGCAAGATGTTGAAGGACGAGGAAGTCGCCACCCTTCAGACCGAGTCGGCCAAGGTCCAGCGTGAAGACCAGAAAGCCGCCCTCGCGCGCCTGATCGAGAACAGGAAGGAAATGTCGATCGACGATGATACCGTGCTGCGTGGCCTGGCCAATGCCAAGGTGCTGTCGAAGGAAGGCAACGAGGTCCTGAAAAAGGCTCACGGCGCTGTCTATCACACTGCTCCGAAAATCGCGATGTTCCGCGATCTCATTGCCTGGTTCTTCACCTTCGGTCTGGTCGGCCTCGGCATGCAGATCACCATGGCGTCGATCAAGCAGGCCGGCGGTCAGCCGCTGATCATCGGCACGGTCGTGGGCACGCTCAAGGCGGTTGGCGCGCTTGTCGTCGTCCTGATGTTCGTGCACGAAACCATCTAACGCTTACGAGAGGACGAAAACATGAAAGACAAATTCGACCGCGGTACAGCGCTGACCATCTTCAAGAATGATCGCGCCGAGGACTTTACGGCGCTGATCGTGTCGCTGGCCATAGCACTGTTGGTGTACTTGCTCGTCAAGTAACACACTAATAACAATTACAGTTTTTTCATCTCACGCCCGGTGGTGCGCCCTGCGCCCCACCGGGTTTTCTTTGAAGGTTGCAGAATGCTAAAGACCCGCCATATCCTGCTTGCCAGCCATGGCACCGACGGTGCGCGCGCTGCCGAGAAGGCCGCGTTGGCCCTTTGCCCGTCAGGCGGCACCCTGCATCACCTGATTGTGGTGCCTGACTTCTGGAAAGGCATGATGGGCGACGACTGGCTGAACAACGCCATGACCCAGGATACCTATGGGCGATACGTCGAGTCCCAGTTGGAGGACGAAATCCGCATTCACGTCCGGCGTGTGCAGAAACTGGCGGCCAAACGCCGTATCCGCTACCGGCCAGACATGGTGCTGGGTAAGCCGGCGGACTGCGTGATTGACCGCGCCAAACGTGCCGGCATAAACCTGGTCGTGATGGGCTCACCCCGTCCGCGCGGCAAGGCTGGCCTGCGCTCGCGCATGGACACCGATAAACTGGTACGCAATCTGCGCGTACCCCTATTGATAATCCCGCACCCGAAATGACCACTGAATCGCCATCCAGTCCGGCTGAAGACAAGGCTTGGACAACCATCCCGACCACGCTGGTCCCCGGTGAATTGCGCGAGTTCTGCCGCGACCTGGAACGCCTGTATCGCATCAACCCGTATGTCGAATTCAGTGCATGGAGTGAGACCGCGCCGGGACAGATCCACGCCGTATTCCGGAACCTGAGCACCATGCAGGATTTCAATCTCGATTTCACGCTCGTCCCGGAATCGGAAAACGCCTTCAGCGTGCGCTATGCACAGGGCATCAAAGCCGCCACACGCTTCGAAATTCAAACAGGTGAGTCGGGTTCAATCCTGGTCATTACCGATAATTACAACCAGCTGTCTGCTGAAGAGCGCGCCCAGCGCCTCGATGAGGTCGACAAGAGCCTTCCTGCCTGGGGGCAAGCGATCTTTGATTATCTGCGCCGCCATAAACGCTGGGGATGGATCGCGCCATGGCGCTGGTACATGCGCCGGGTATGGATACCGATGAAACCGTCGGCAAGGCGTGTTGTCTGGCTGCTGTGCCTGATAACCGTGGTGGAATTTTTATTCTTTGTGTTCGTGGCGCTGATCTGGTGGCTTGAACACCGGTTCTGATGTTCAGCGGGATCCGTCTGTGCGTTCAATAATCTGATACAGCGTTTCGCCGCGTCGAACCATGCCAAGTTCGGCGCGCGCCCGTTCTTCCAGGGCCTCGTAGCCTTCCTTGAGATCGCGCACCTCTGCCTCAAGCGCCAGATTGCGTTCCTTGAGGCCCGAGTTTTCCTGCTTCTGGGCGGCGATTTCCTGCTTTAGTTTCCAGAGTGCCAACACTCCTCCATCCCCAAGCCATAACGGATATTGCAGTCCGAGCAGGATGCCAGCGAGAACATAGAGAATTATTTTCACGTCGAACAAGGCCAACGCGAGGCGGTCGAAAATAAATACGGCTGGATGCGGATTGAACACACAGACCTGAATATTTTCAATCTTGGTTGATCTGTGTTCATCTGCGGCTGGAATTCTCTACAACATTTTAAACGCCTTGCGGCCCGGGTAAACAGCTTTGGCGCCCAGCTCTTCTTCGATGCGCAGCAGCTGGTTGTACTTGGCAACACGGTCAGAACGCGACAACGAGCCAGTCTTGATCTGGCCGACACCGGTAGCCACTGCGAGGTCGGCAATAAATGCGTCCTCAGTCTCGCCGGAACGGTGCGAGATTACTGCTGTGTAACCTGCCTGTCGTGCCATGCTGATGGCGGCCAGCGTTTCGGATAGGGTGCCAATCTGATTGACCTTGATGAGAATCGAGTTGGCGATGCCGTTCTTGATGCCTTCGGCGAGGATCGCGGTATTGGTCACGAACAGGTCGTCTCCCACCAACTGGATCTTCTTGCCAAGTTTGTCGGTCAGCATGGCCCAGCCGGTCCAGTCGTTCTCGCCACAACCATCCTCAATGGTGATGATGGGATACTTGGCGGCCCAGGCTGCCAGCAGGTTGGTGAACTGGTCGGCCGTCAGGCTCGAACCGTCCGAAGCGAGTTCATACTTGCCGTTTTTGCAGAACTCGGAACTCGCTACGTCCATACCAAGCGCAATATCGGCGCCTGCCTTGTAGCCGGCCATTTCGATGCCGCGCAGGATGACCTGCAACGCCTCTTCATTCGACTTCAGGTCGGGCGCAAAACCGCCTTCATCACCGACCGCGGTATTGAGCTTCATGCCCTGCAACACCTTCTTCAGGGCATGAAACACCTCCGTACCGGCACGCAGCGCTTCTGAGAAACTTGGCGCGCCCACCGGCAGGATCATGAATTCCTGAAAGTCGATATTGTTGTCAGCGTGCGCACCGCCGTTGATGATGTTCATCATCGGCACCGGCATCTGCATGGGCACGGAACCGGCCAGGCCGTTAAGATAGCGGTAAAGTGGCAGGTTGGCGCCCGCAGCCGCGGCACGCGCTGTGGCCAACGACACCGCCAGTAAAGCATTCGCGCCCAGACGACTCTTGGTGGGCGAGCCATCGAGCTCAATCATGGCCGCATCGATCGCACTTTGCTCACGTGCATCCATTCCGAGCAGCGCTTTCTTGATCTCGCCATTCACATTCGCACAGGCCTGACGTACGCCCTTGCCCAAGTAGCGCTTCGGTTCGTTGTCGCGCAGCTCGATCGCTTCACGCTCACCGGTCGAGGCGCCAGAAGGCACCGCGGCACGCCCGCGCGCACCACTCTTGAGGATGACATCAGCTTCAACGGTGGGATTGCCACGCGAATCAAGGATTTCGCGTGCATGCACTTCAGCAATAGTTGTCATAGAACGGACGTCTTGTTACTTGATTGATGAGGAATATGACTTTTAGCCGCAGATGAATACAGGTAAGCACTGGGTCCATCCGCGCATTTCTGCGTCTGGCTTCTTAATTTTTAGCGAACAGCACCATCTCGGCGAAGCCTTGGCGCTTGACGGTCGCGTCCAGCTCTTTGAGCGTGGCCAGCAACGACTCCATGTGGCCAAGCGGCCATGCATTCGGACCGTCCGACAGCGCCTTCTCCGGATCCGGGTGGGTCTCCATGAAAATGCCGGAGATGCCCGTGGCGATGGCGGCGCGCGCCAGCACCGGCACGAACTCGCGCTGCCCGCCGCTCTTCGTGCCATGCCCGCCTGGCAGTTGCACCGAGTGCGTGGCATCGAACACCACCGGGCAACCGGTGTCACGCATGATCGCGAGCGAGCGCATGTCCGACACCAGGTTGTTGTAGCCAAACGACACGCCACGTTCGCACACCATGATGCGGCCCGTACCGCCAGCCTCATTCGCCTTGTCGACGACATTCTTCATGTCGCCGGGCGCGAGAAACTGGCCCTTCTTGATATTCACCGGCTTGCCGCAGGCGGCGACCGCCTGGATAAAATCCGTCTGGCGACACAGGAACGCCGGGGTTTGCAGCACGTCCACCACCGCCGCCACTGGCGCGATCTCCGGGATATCGTGCACGTCGGTGAGCACCGGCACGCCGATGGCCTGACGCACGCTCTCCAGAATCTTGAGGCCGTTGTCCATGCCGAGGCCACGAAACGACTTGCCCGAACTGCGGTTGGCCTTGTCGAACGATGACTTGTAAATGAACGGGATGCCGAGGCGCGTGGTGATTTCTTTCAACCGCCCGGCTGTGTCGTGCGCCAGCTCCTTCGATTCGATGACGCACGGTCCGGCGATCAGGAAAAACGGTTTATCGAGACCGACTTCAAATCCACAAAGTTTCATCGTGTAGCTGCCTGTTTGGTGGTGAGTGCGACGCGATTGTCGCGCGCCGCCTGAATATAACCGGTGAAAAGCGGATGCCCGTCGCGCGGCGTAGAGGTGAATTCAGGATGAAACTGTACGCCGACGAACCACGGATGATCGGGCAGCTCGACCACTTCGACAAGACTGCCGTCCTCGGAGGTGCCCGCAATCACCAGACCGTGCTGTTGCAGCACCTCGCGATAATTGTTGTTGAACTCATAACGGTGGCGATGGCGCTCAATGATCTTGTCCTTGGCGTACAGGGTATGTGAGCGCGAACCCGGCTGCAGGCGGCAGGTATAGCCGCCGAGGCGCATGGTGCCGCCCAGATCGCCTTGGGCGTTACGCACCTCGATCTTGCCTTCGGAGGTCTTCCACTCGGTGATGAGCGCAATCACCGGGTGCGGCGTGCGCGGGTCGAACTCGGTACTGTGTGCGCCCTTGAGACCGGCGATATTGCGCGCGAATTCGATCACCGCCACCTGCATGCCGAGACAGATGCCGAGATACGGAATCTTATTGGTGCGCGCGTACTGCACAGTCTGAATCTTGCCTTCAATACCGCGCTCGCCGAAGCCACCTGGCACCAGGATCGCGTCCACCCCATCGAGCAAGTGCGTACCCTCGGTGGTGATTCGCTCCGAATCCACATAGCGAATATTGACGCGTGTGCGCGTCTGCACGCCGGCATGCAGAAGCGCTTCAGACAGCGACTTGTATGATTCAGTAAGATGCACGTACTTGCCGACCAGCGCGACTTCGACCTCGGCCTCGGGATGTTCCATGGCCTGCACCACCCGCTCCCATTCACCGAGCTTCGCCTTGGGGGCATTGAAGTGCAGCTTCTCGACCACAATTTCATCCAGACCCTGTTCGTGCAGCAGTCCGGGGATCTTGTAGATGTTGTCGACATTGATGGCCGAAATGACCGCGCGCACCGGCACATTGGTGAACAGCGCGATCTTGCGGCGCTCGTCCTCGGGCAGCATGCGATCGGCGCGGCACAGCAGCACATCCGGCTGTATGCCGATGGAGCGCAGCTCCTTCACCGAGTGCTGGGTCGGCTTGGTTTTCATTTCGCCGGCGGCGCCCATGTACGGGACGAGCGTGAGATGCATGTACACGACGTTGTGCGTACCCATCTCCACGCCCATCTGGCGGATGGCCTCGAGGAACGGCTGCGACTCGATGTCGCCGACCGTGCCGCCGATCTCGACCATCGCCACGTCGGCGCCGGCCGCGCCTTCCTGGATGCAGCGCTTGATCTCGTCGGTGATATGCGGAATCACCTGCACAGTGGCGCCGAGGTAGTCGCCGCGCCGCTCCTTCTGGATGACGTTCGAATAGATGCGGCCGGTCGTAAAATTGTTGCGCTTCGACATCTTGGCGCGAATAAAGCGCTCGTAGTGGCCCAGATCGAGATCGGTCTCGGCACCATCTTCGGTGACGAACACCTCACCGTGCTGATAGGGGCTCATGGTGCCCGGGTCAACGTTGATGTAAGGATCGAGCTTGAGCATCGTGACCTTGATGCCGCGCGCTTCGAGCAGCGCGGCCAGCGAGGCGGAGGCGATGCCCTTGCCCAGAGAGGACACCACACCACCGGTCACGAAGATGTATTTGGTCATGAATTCCGTTCGCCAGAGGGCGCTTCATGGGTCCGGAACGGGGTTTCCGGGAAGAGCACCGAACGGAGATGCAGGCTACCAGAAACGGGTAGTTTCCACAATGGAAAACCGCATGTTAGCGGGCTTTTTTGTGCGTGCCGGCAGCGCCCGCGAGCGGCTCCCAGACGACTTTCAGCCCATCTTCGCCGTCTCCTGCCAGGAATGGCGAGCACACCCAGCGATCCGCAACCGCCGCCAGCTCATGGTCCGCATAAAACAGCGGCAGGCGCGCGCGCAACCAGGGCGGCACACCCTCGGCCTGCAGCAGCTTCTTGAGCACATGATGATGTTCGCGCCCTGAAAGCAGAAGCGTCTCGCCACCGGAACGCAGGCGGACATGCAGGGACTTGCCGTTCAATCGCGCACAGGACAGGCCTTGGCCACGAATCGGCACAACCTGAAGCCGGCCAACGCCGGGCAGATCCAGCGGCGCACGCAGATCCCAGACGACATCCAGAGCCGGATCGGGTGATTGCTGCGCCGGCATGGCCACCAGCAGGTCGCGATAGCGCCAGACCTCGGTGCCTGGCCAGCACACACGGGCCTGCTGTGAACGCGGCGCGGTATGCACCTGCGCGAGCACTTCCTCCAGTTGCGATGTCGCCGGTGCCAGAAATCCCTGTCGCCGCAGCCAGTAACGCAACAGGTTGCGCTGATGCGCTGTGGAAAGTGCCGCCAACGCATTGATGGACAACGCTTGCGGAGAATGTGCCACGGCGTGCCGGCAGGCTACGAGATCGGTTTCTGCCACCTCATCGAGCAGCTCCATCGCCTCGGCAGCGTGGCGCGCCGTGCGCGCCAGCATGCTGGCATGCGCCGGCCAGTGACGTACAAGACGCGGCAGGATCTCAGCGCGCAGAAAACTGCGACGCAGATGCAATTCAAGATTGGAGGGATCTTCAATCCACGCCAGTTGATGCTCTCGCGCATAGGCATGCAGCGCCGCGCGTGAGAATCCAAGCAGGGGGCGCACGATCCGACCCGCACCGAAGGCGGCCTGTACTGGCATGGCGGCAAGGCCCGCGACACCCGTGCCGCGCAGCAGCTGCAGGAGCACCGTCTCGGCCTGATCGTCACAATGATGGGCAGTGAGCAGAATATCCCCGGGCTCAAGCGTCGCGGCGAGCGCCGTATAGCGTGCGCGCCGCGCGGCGGCCTCCAAGCCTTCTTCCGCGACACCCTCCACCCTTACACGCTTAACCACATATTGAATATCGAGCGCAGCGCAGATACGTGCGCAATGTCTGCCCCACTCGGCGGAGGCAGACTGCAAGTCGTGATCGATGTGAATGGCGCTGAGGGAAAAATGATGATCTGCGCGCAAGACGGAAAGCGCATGCAACAAAACGTGCGAATCGAGACCGCCGCTATAGGCGACCTTGAAGTGCGAATCGGGCGGAAGACGCAGTTCGTCAAACAACACTGCAGCCAGCGCGGCGGCAGAAAAACCGGTGTCAGGCTTCCTCAAACTTGCCGTACTGCATCAGGCGGGCGTAACGCACCTTGAGCAGCTCTTCAGGCGGCGTCTTGTCGAGCTCGACCAGCGCGCTGAGCAAGGTCTGCTTCAGGCTGGCGGCCATGGTTTCCACGTCGCGGTGCGCGCCGCCAAGCGGTTCCGGCACGATCACATCAACCAGCCCGAGCTCGCGCAGGCGCGGTGCGGTAATGCCCATGGCCTCGGCGGCCTCGGAGGCCTTGCTGGCGCTCTTCCACAGAATCGAGGCGCAACCTTCGGGTGAAATAACTGAATAGGTGGAGTACTGCAGCATCAGCATGCGATCGCACACGCCGATGGCGAGCGCTCCGCCGGAGCCGCCCTCGCCGATCACCGTGCTCAAAATCGGGGTTTTCAAGCCAGCCATGACATACAGGTTGCGCGCGATCGCCTCGCTCTGGCCACGTTCCTCCGCACCCACGCCCGGATAGGCGCCGGGCGTATCGATGAAGGTCAGCACCGGAATCCGGAAACGCTCGGCGGTCTTCATCAGGCGCATGGCCTTACGGTAGCCCTCGGGGCGTGGCATGCCGAAATTGCGCTTGAGCTTCTCGCGCGTGTCGCGGCCCTTCTGGTGGCCGATTACCATCACCGGCCGTCCTTCGAGGCGCGCGAGCCCGGCGACAATTGCCGGGTCATCGGCGAAGGCCCGATCGCCGTGCAGTTCCTCGAAGTCCGTGAATACACGGCCCAGATAGTCGAGCGTGTACGGCCGCAGCGGATGACGTGCGAGCTGGGAGATCTGCCAGGGTGTCAGATTCGTGAAAATCGACTCGGTCAGCTTGCGGCTCTTGGCGCGCAACCGATTGATCTCATCACCCAGATTGAGATCGCGATCGCTGCCGGCGGCGCGCAAAGCCTCGATCTTGGCTTCAAGATCGGCGATGGATTGTTCGAAATCGAGGTAGTTCTGGTTCATGCGAATGAAACGGCGGCTCCGCTGCGATGATGGTCAGGCCGGCCGCGTCTGCTGGCCGGGCCTGTTGGGGTCAGGACCCGTCGGGTTTCGGGGTAGATTAAACGTACCCGCCCCTCACCGGCAAGCCCGCTGAGCCTGTCGAGCAACGCCCCGCCGGGGGTCACCTTCCATTCCGGTCCGAGCACGATCTCGGCGCACGCCGGCCCGGCATCGTAGCGGACACAGACGAGACAGTTACCGGGGGTGGCCGGCTTGAGAACCTGCTTCAGTTCCTGCATGAAGCCGGTCGCTGCGAGTGCCGCATCCACATCGATCTCCAGACGGCTGGCAAAGGAGCCGCGCGCCTGGTCGATGTTGTAGATGCGCTCGGCACTCATTTTGAATCCGCCCGAATACTCGTCCATGCTCACCTGCCCTTCCACCACCAGCAGCGTGTCCTTGGCGAGCAGATCGCGGTGGCGTTCGTACAACTCGGAAAATACGGCAAGCTCCAGGCGACCAGTGCGGTCATCCAGCGTCACGAAGGCCATGCGGTCACCACGGCGCGTCTGCATCGCACGCATGCCGACCACCAGCCCGGCGACGACAATGTTCTTGTCCTCGGTGGGCTTGAGTTCGGCGATCGTGCTGTCGATGAATCGCGCCAGCTCCTGCTCATAACGCGCGATCGGATGGCCGGTAAGGTACAGGCCAAGCGTTTCTTTCTCGCCCTCCAGTCGCTGTTCTTCGCTCCATGGCGGGATCTGCACGAAAACTGCCGCCGGTGGCGCGCTCGCGGCGCTCTCGCCACCACCGAGACCAAACATGTCATCCTGGCGCGCCTCTTGTGCGCGCCCCACCTGCTCGGCTGCAGCCAGCGCTAAACTGAGAGACGCCATCAAGGTCGATCTCGACGTCCTGTCTTCCGTGGGCAGTTCCTGTGCGTCACGCGCACGCTGTGTGCCGAGGCCGTCTAATGCTCCGGCCTTGATGAGGGATTCGAGCACGCGCCGGTTGACGCGCCGCAGGTCGATGCGCCGGCAAAAGTCGAATAGATCACGGAACGGACCATCGGCGCGGCGCACCTCCAGAATCGCATCAATCGCCGATTGCCCAAGACCCTTGATGGCACCGAGGCCGTACAGAATAGATACGTCGTCCAACACCACAAACGCGTACTCGCAGCGGTTGATGTCCGGGGGCAGTACATTGATTTTCATGTCGCGGCACTCGGCGATCATGGTCACGACCTTGTCGGTCTTGTCCATATCCGCCGACAGCACTGCGGCCATGAATGCCGCCGGGTAATGTGTCTTGAGCCAGGCAGTCTGGTAGGCGATAAGTGCATAGGCCGCCGAGTGCGAGCGGTTGAAGCCGTAGCCGGCGAATTTTTCAATCAAATCGAAAATATCGGCAGCGAGCTTGCCGTTTACGCCGCGCCCCTCGGCGCCCTGCACAAACACGCTGCGCTGCTGTGCCATCTCTTCTGGCTTCTTCTTGCCCATGGCACGGCGCAGCAGATCGGCGCCACCGAGCGTATAGCCGGACAGCACCTGGGCGATCTGCATGACCTGCTCCTGGTACAGGATCACGCCGTAGGTCGGCTTCAGAATCGGTTCGAGGCTCGGGTGTGGATACTTGATGCGCGCGCGTCCGTGCTTGCGATTGATGAAGTCGTCCACCATGCCGGATTGCAGCGGGCCGGGCCGGAACAGCGCCACCAGCGCGACAATCTCTTCGAAGTTGTCCGGCTGCAGGCGCTGGATCAGTTCCTTCATGCCGCGCGACTCAAGCTGAAATAGCGCCGTGGTGCGACACGACTTGAGCAGCTGGAAGGTGGGAGCGTCGTCGAGCGGCAACTCATCGATCACGATCGGCGCCAGGCCGGCCTGGACACGCTGCGGGTCCACCATCTTCACCGCACGGTCGATGATGGTGAGGTTGCGCAACCCCAGGAAGTCGAACTTCACCAAACCGATATTCTC
>Ga0315281_10001788_pt1 | contig 31899 bp, 27 predicted proteins | sample YL17G07_0_MG_FD_204540 | JGI IMG/M metagenome (GOLD analysis project Ga0315281, IMG submission 204540) | Sediment microbial communities from Yellowstone Lake, YNP, Wyoming, USA - YL17G07_0 | ecosystem: Environmental > Aquatic > Freshwater > Lake > Sediment | place: USA: Wyoming | collected...
AAGATGCGATCTTTCACGCCAAGTTCATCACCAAATCGTATGGTGTGATGAAGCGGATCGGTGTAGACGGAGATGGATATGACAAGCTCTCCGCCGAGTTTCAATCGAGCTTGCAAAAGGTCACGACGGTGCTCAAAGTGCTTCTGCAGCACGCTCCGGGTGAAATCGGTGCGCAGCATGAGACGGCGTTTTTCTCTCTCAATCAGGAAAGCCTCCCCAGGCTCATGAGCCTGATCAATGATCTCGCGCTCGTGAAGAATTGGAGGCTGGATGGAAAGCCTCTTCCGTAGGCACCCCCGAACTCCATACTTTGAACTTGAAACAGAAGACCGAATTCAGCGGGATTTTTCCGAGTGCTCTTCTTGCTTGCTGTTTCTCCTCCTTGCATTTCTTCAACTCCCGCTTCCAGACTTGCGTGGCTGAACTTCGGAGCCGCCTTTGTCTCGCTCGTCTACATCGCAGTGGCGGGTTTTGTCATAATCAACTAACAACCATCAAACCATCAGAGCACCAAGTGATCATGAGTCATCATCCATCATCCCCAAAGAACTTGACGGTGCCCCTTGCCGGTATCGTGTGCCTCACACTTGTTTCGCTCAGTTCAGTATTCTCGCAATCTGCGGCGCAGAGAGGAGAACCGGCGGTTAGACCTGGTATCGATGTCCTCCGGAGCCGGGATTTTGACATCCTCAAGGGAAAACGAGTCGGACTGATTACCAATCCCACTGGCATAAGCTCGGATCTGCAGTTGACCGTTGACATTCTTTACAACGCTGAAGGTGTAAAGCTTGTCGCGCTGTTTGGCCCGGAGCACGGTGTTCGGGGTGATGCAGAGGGGGGAAGATACATCGACAGCTATGTTGATAATCGAACAGGACTGCCCGTGTACTCCCTTTACGGGAAGACGCGGAAGCCAACAAAAGACATGCTGAGAGAGATCGATGTTCTGGTCTACGATATCCAGGATATCGGCGTGCGCTCGTACACGTTTATCTCGACACTCGGGTTGGCGATGGAGGCTGCAGCGGAGAATGATGTGACGTTTGTGGTCTTGGACAGGCCTGACCCTCTCACGGGTCTGAGAGTCGAAGGCCCGATGTTGGATCCGAAATTCAAATCGTTCATCGGCATGTACCCTATCCCGTATGTGTACGGAATGACGGTTGGCGAGTTGGCGGAAATGATCAACATGGAGGGCTGGCTTGAAAACGGAGCACACTGCAGGCTCCTTGTCGTTCGGATGGAGGGATGGAAGCGTTCGATGTGGTGGGACGAAACCGGCCTTGCATGGGTTCCAACCTCTCCGCACATACCGCATCCAGCAACACCGATGTTCTATGTGATGACCGGACTGTTGGGCGAACTCGGCACGGCAAACCAGGGAGTCGGGTACACTCTGCCGTTCGAGCTTGTTGGCGGTCCTTGGGTCGACGGAGAAAAGCTCGCTGAATACTTGACCAGCCGCAGGTTGGCTGGCGTGGAATTCCGTCCGCTTTCGTACCGGCCTTTCTATTTTGACACGTCGGGTGGAAGATTCCAGGGTGTGCAGATTCACGTCACGGATCGTGAGAAGCTCAGCATGACGACAGTGCAGTTCACGATCCTCGATGCGTTGCGGAGGCTGTTTCCGGAAAAGGATATCTATGAACGAGCAAAACCAGAGAGAATAGCCTCCTTCGATAAGGCCGTTGGATCAAGTGATATTCGTATCGGGCACCAGAACGGAAAATCTGTCGACGAACTTATCCGGGAAATAGATCAGCAGCGTGCCTTGTTTATGATCAAACGGGACAAGTATTTGCTATATGACTAGTGTGCCGTCGAATTGTTATTCCTCTATTTGTCCAGCACGATAGTTTGAGGCCGATGTTCGATCCCGTTCTTCGGCCTCCCGGCCGCGCACAAGACCTTCCACGTCAGGAGGGGATTTCGTACGGCGCGACATACCGCTTCATCGCACAACCTAGCCTCTCGCTTGCACAAATCCTCAGCGGTATGAAGGGAGTAAGGATGAAGGACAAGATTGTTGTGATCCTCGTCGAATAACATCCTTGCTTTTCACTTCTCCCTTTGGTATTTTGGATAAACCACAGATGAGTTCACCCCTTCGATCAACCATTTCATGGAGCAGGCTGTAGGCCCCGAGCTTCTCGGGGCAAATCCCGTAGAACTACAGGATCCTCCAACCGACGCACAAAACCCCTCAGCGCAACACCTCCCTCAGTCCCAGCTATCTCAGACCCAAGTAATCGCGAAACGCTATGCTCGCATCAGGATCGCGCTGGGGATCGCTGGCACTCTTCTGTTCTTTGCCCTCACGATCCTCCTCGTCGCGACTAATGCGACGAGGACGCTTGAGGAATTGGCGCGCACACTGGTTGAAAACGACTACCTCGCGCTGCTGCTGTTCGCAACTGGACTCGGCCTCGTCGAGATGGTGTTGACTTTTCCCCTGAAACTATACTCGGGCTTCTACCTGGAGCACAAGTACAATCTCTCCAATCAGAGATTCTGGGCTTGGATTTGGGAGGGAACAAAGGGAATGCTTATCGGTGTGTTTCTCGGCACGCCGATTCTCCTGGTGCTATATTACTGTCTGAGGAGCATGGGGGACCTCTGGTGGCTGCCTGTGGGAGCGATTCTCTTTCTTTTTTCTCTCGTCTTGGCACGCGTTGCGCCGGTGCTCATTCTCCCTCTCTTTTACAGATTCAAACCGCTGGAGGATGGAGAGCTGAGGAATCACATCCTCGGTCTCTGTCACAAGGTTGGCGTGTCGGTGCAAGGAGTGTTCGTGTTCGACATGAGCAAGAACACGAAGAAGGCAAACGCCGCGTTCACGGGAATTGGGAGGTCAAAACGCATCATCCTTGGCGATACATTGGTGGCCAACTTCACGAACGAGGAAATCGGAACGATCTTTGCGCACGAATTGGGGCATTATACGCTCAAACATGTCTGGGTGATGTTGGCGGTTGGAACGATCAGCACATTCTTGGGTCTGTATCTCACCGCAGGGGTCTATCGTGCGAGCCTCTCGTGGTTTGGATTTTCCTCAGTCGACCAACTTGCAGCCTTGCCGCTTCTTGGTCTCTGGCTGGGGGTCTATTCGTTGATCACGGGCCCGCTCTCCAACATGCTGTCGCGTTCGCACGAGCGAGCGGCTGATCGATTTGCGATGACGACGTCAGGGAACAAAGCGGCATTTGTCAATGCTCTGCGGAAGCTGGCAACGATCAATCTTGCCGATACCGCCCCGCATCCGGTGATTGAGTTCCTTTTCCACAGCCACCCGTCTATAGAGAAACGTATCGAGGCTGTTGAGCAAATGTAGTTCGTTGTCACAGAATCATGCACGTATGGCGCCATGGTTGTGACATTCGTAAAATGCTTGCTGATCGTTCTTGCTGCGATCCCGCTGTCAACGCTCGCACTGGTATCGGTGCCATTGGACAAGAGCGGGAGATTCTATCATTCGGTTGCGCGTACGTGGTCGCGGTTCATCCTGTGGATCTTTGGGATCAAGGTGACGATCCGTGGCGTTGAGCATCTTGACGCGTCGAAACACTACATCTACGTGTCGAATCACGCGAGCATGTTCGATATCCCTGCGGTGATGGTGGGAATCCCCGATGATGTTCGCTTTGTCCTCAAGAAGGAGCTGACCAAGGTCCCTCTGTGGGGATGGGCGTTGAAGTACGGTCACTACATCACGATTGACCGGGGCAAGGCGCGGGTCGCCATGAAGAGCTTGGAGGAAGCGGCTGAGCGGATGCGAACAGGAGCTTCCGTAATCTTGTTTGCAGAGGGGACGAGGACACGCGATGGCAAGCTGCAACCGTTCAAACGGGGCGCATTCTCCTTGGCGGTGAAGGCCGGTGTCCCGATCGTTCCCGTGGCCATCAACAATACGTTTGGGATTCTTCCAAAGGGATCGATCCGCGTCCGGGCCGCCGACATCGTCATGGTTCTGGAAAAGCCGATCTCCACGCAAGACGTTGAAGGGAGGGAAGGGGAAATGCGATTGATATCACAGGTGCGTGAAGCAATAGCAAGAAACTATGTAGAACAATCGTAGGTCAGCGTATGCCCGTAACGATCGAAGACGTTGAGCACATCGCCAGGCTTGCCCGGCTGGAGTTTACAGAAGAGGAGAAGAAAAAGTTCACGCATCAGCTGAACGATATCCTCACATACGTCGAGCAGCTCAACAAGCTCGATACGAGCAAGGTTGAACCGTTGTCACACGTTATCGAGCTGGACAACGTGTTCCGTCCGGACGTTGCGAAGCCCGGCCTCACGCCGGATGAGGCGTTGAAGAACGCTCCGGTCAAGACGGAGAAGTTTTTCAAAGTTCCAAAAGTCATTGGTGACAGGTAACCGATGTCGTTCGTTGTCGCAGTGATCCCAGCTCGGTATGCCTCGCACCGGCTTCCCGGGAAGCCGCTGATCGACTTGCTAGGCAAACCCATGATTCAGCGGGTGTATGAGCAGGCAAAGAGGGCAAGGCTGCTCGACCGGGTTGTCGTAGCAACGGATGACCAGCGGATCGTCGGCGTTGTGCAAGCGTTTGGCGGTGATGTCATTATGACATCTGCGGATATCAAGAGTGGAAGCGATCGGGTTGCGGCTGTGGCCCGGGTGATCGATGGGGATATCTTCGTCAATGTGCAGGGGGATGAACCTCTCATCGCTCCCGATGTAATTGACCAAGCCGTGCGCGTGGTGCTGGATGACCGGGAAGCTCAGGTCGGCACTCTCGCGAAGAAGATCGATTCGCTTGCCGATCTTCAGAATCCAAGTATCGTCAAGGTGGTCGTTGGACCGGACTCGAACGCGCTGTACTTCTCACGGTCCACTATTCCGTTCGTGCGCGACGAGGCAGACCAGAAGAAATGGCTTGCGCATCAAACCTTCTTGAAGCACATCGGGATTTATGTCTTCAGGAAGGAGTTTCTCTTGAAGTACAGTCAGCTACGTGAATCACCGCTGGAGAGAGCCGAACAGCTCGAACAGCTGAGGATATTGGAGCATGGGTTCCACATCAAGGTCGGCATCACGAACTACGACAGCATTCCCATTGACACGAAGGAGGATGTGGAGAAGGTGATTAGACTGCTGAAGGGAGAGTACAGCCTATGATGGCGGGGCTGCCGGATGTCTTCTCACAGCACCTTACAGACACGAACAACGCTTTCCGAAGAATAACAGGTTGATTCCATGGCAACGAATCACGTCAAGTACATTTTTATCACAGGCGGAGTAGTCTCCTCACTGGGGAAAGGGATCTCCGCTGCATCCCTCGGTCTGTTGCTCAAGGCCCGTGGCCTTCGTGTGACTATTCAGAAGTTCGATCCGTACATCAATGTCGATCCGGGGACGATGAATCCATTCCAGCACGGCGAAGTCTACGTCACCGACGATGGGGCGGAAACGGATCTGGATCTCGGTCATTACGAGCGCTTTCTGGATGTGAGCATGGCTCGGCAAAACAATGCGACGACGGGTCAGATTTACTACGAGGTCATTTCCAAAGAGCGCCGCGGCGATTACCTGGGCGCAACGATTCAGGTTATTCCGCATATCACGGATGAAATCAAGAGGCGGATCTCCGGACTTGCCGGTTCCGGCAAGTATGATGTGATCATTACGGAAGTGGGGGGAACGGTCGGTGATATCGAGAGCTTGCCGTTTCTCGAAGCCATTCGCCAGTTCACGTTGCATGTCGGCCACCGCAACGCCCTCAACATCCACGTGACGCTCGTTCCCTACATCAAATCCGCAGGTGAGCTCAAGACCAAGCCGACGCAGCACAGTGTCAAGACGTTGCTGGAGATCGGACTCCAGCCCGACGTGTTGATCTGCCGATCGGAAAAACATCTGAGCCGGGAGCTCCGCGAAAAGATCGCCCTCTTCTGCAACGTCGAGCCTGAGGCAGTCATCGAGGGCCAGGATGTCCGGTCCATCTATGAGGTCCCCCTCGTGTTCGAGCGAGAGCGTCTCGCCGAGATCGTGATCGAGAAGCTGAACCTGAAGTGCACTTCTCCCGATCTTCGACGTTGGACGCGGTTCGTTAATCGAATCAAGAATCCGAGCGGGCGGGTGACGATCGCTGTATGCGGAAAATACACTGATCTTCTCGATGCCTACAAGAGCATCACCGAGGCCTTTGTCCATGCCGGAGCGGAGAATGATGTGGCAGTGGAGGTACGCTGGGTTAAGGCTGAGGACATTGAGCGTTCAGGCGCAGAGCAATATCTGGGCGACGTTGCAGGATTGCTGGTACCGGGAGGGTTTGGGGAGCGTGGAGTGGAGGGGAAGATCGAAGCAATCCGATACGTGCGTGAGCATAACGTTCCCTTCCTCGGGATCTGTCTTGGCTTGCAGTGCGCAGTGATTGAGTTTGCGCGCAACGTATGCAAGCTTAAGAGCTCCAACAGCACAGAATTCAAGAAGACGAAGAACAACGTGATTGACCTCATGATGGATCAGAAGGGTGTGAAGATCATGGGGGGAACGATGCGACTTGGTGCCTACCCGTGCATCCTTGCGAAAGGGACGAAAGCCCACAAGGCCTATCGCAAGGAACTCATCTACGAACGCCACCGCCATCGCTACGAGGTCAACAACAGGTTCCGCAAGAAGCTTACCGATGGCGGAATGGTGCTCAGCGGCCTTTCACCGGACAACTCGCTCGTCGAGATCATCGAGCTGGAAAACCATCCCTGGTTTGTTGCCGGGCAGTTTCATCCAGAACTCAAATCGCGCGCGGTTAACCCACACCCCCTGTTCCGTGATTTCGTGAAGGCAGCAAAAGAATATACCAAGGAATCGACGGCCTGATTTCAGAGAAAGCATGACACCGTATCGTCTACTCGTATTCCTCGCCCCATTGGGCCTGCTGCTGGTCGGCTGCAGCGCATCGTCCAGACTTACGTCCACGTACGGGAATAAATATCGATATTCGATCTCGATGGTCGCTCCAGTGAAATCGCCAAACCTGCTCTTCCGCGACGATCGTCTCATCATTCAGTTTCGGTTTGATGACCCTGCAATTCGCTTTCAGGCACAGAATATTTCATCCACGAACATGCGGATCGATTGGAACAAAGCCTCACTCGGCATACGGGGTCTGTACACACCGGTCCGGAACCTGTCGTTCTTCTACGATTCGAGTGCCGCGCCCCTTCTCAGCCCATTGATTCCACCGCTTGGAGTGATCCGCGACGTGATTCTCCCGCGGGGAAATGTCTTTTTCGATGGGGAGGAATGGCGGGTGTCAGACTTGCTGCCAACGAGAGATCAGAATTCGCAAGCGATGCGAAGTTCAGTTGTGAACATGATAGGAAGCACCATCGATGTGATCCTTCCCGTCGAATTCGGATCGGACTCTCGTTCGTATCGCTTTTCATTCTCCGTCGACTCCGTGAGCCAGATATCGTGGAATGATTATCGTCTTCCCAGCTGGCTTCCGCCTCGACCGCCGATGCGAAAACTGACTCCTAGTACCGAAGAACAAATCACAGCGGCGATCATTGTGTCCGGTTTTTTGGGAGTGTTCGCCTACATGAGATCTGCGAAAAAGTCCCCCGTCTCTGAATAGGAGATTACAGAGTGGCTCCGTCCATCGCTCATAGAACAGTCCTTGTGCTCTGTTTGGCTGCGGCGTGTTCCTTCTTCACAAATTGCGGAAGTTCGAAGCTCGCGACGGCCTCTGACGATACGTTCTTTGAGCCGCTGAAAACGCTCGATCACCCACCCGCCCCCAAGCCGGCCAAGGCTGAGAAAAGCTCCGGGCAATCTGAATGGATAACAAGGGCCGATTCCCTTCTGAACACACTGAAGGACCAAGAACGGCGCCTTAATGAGATCACAGCGCAGCTACTGACGCGTGAGGCAAAGAGAGCTGCTGTCCCGCCCGATTCTTCTTCCGTGGTGAAGAAACAATTGGCTCAATCCTCAAAACCCATCTCACAGGCAGAACGGCCTGGATCGCCGACGTACGAGGACGCACTTCGCGCGCATAAGTCCGGAGATTACCAAAAGGCGATCAATGCATTTGACGGGTTGCTGCAACGCGGTGTCGAGAAGGATCTCGAAGACAATTGCCACTTCTGGATTGGTGTCAGTCACTTCAACCTGAGGCAATTCGACCGAGCTGTCACGTCGTTCAGACTGGTGATCGGTTGGAAGGGTTCGAACAAGAAAGCTGACGCGTATCTTATGCTCGGTCAGACATATGCCCAGTTGGGAGACACTCAGGAAGCGAGACGCATGTTTGACGCGCTTCTCAGAGAATTCCCGCGCAGTGCTTTCGCTCCGACCGCACGTCAGAAGCTCAAGGCCCTCACTTCCGGGAAGTGAACCAATCTCGAGATTCGCGGACCAAAACGTGGAAAGCAAAAGAAAAGCCCCGCATTCATGCGGGGCTTCGTGGTAATATGAAGATCGATTTCGGTGCGCTGAAGCGAGCTAGCGCGACCTCTTTGACCGTCGAGCTGGGGGCTTCGATGGGGATTTGGCCGGTTTTTTGGCCTCCTGGATGGTCTTGATTTCACTCTCCAGTTGGCTGACCGAAGCCGAGAGCTGACTGTAGACCCTCTCTTCCAACTCTTTCCGCTGTCGTTGTGCCGCGGAGAACGCGCCGTAAATGACCAAGCTCGCAAGAATAGTCACCCCGAGCATGATATAGATCCAAATGACCTTCTTGTCAATATCCTTACGAAGCAGCTCCGCGTTGTAGACGACGATGAACTGAAGGCTGTCAACGTGTCTTGCAACCTCGTCGAAGCTCGATGCCAGTTGCTTTGCCACGGTGTCCTTTTGAACTGCACTGGCACCGACAATTGGGACGGAAGGCTCTCTCCTCGCCCGCCGGGTCTGTGCAGAGGCATCGGCAAGGAGAATCAGGCAGGCAAATGAGAGCCACACGAAAAGACTGTTCCCGGTAAAGTATCTCATATTGGCCTCGACTATTCTTGGGATTAAGCAGGATACGGTCGCAAATCGCAAGAAGTTAGAGAGTTCACTCACTAAAGTCAAGGGCAGAATCCGATCAAATCCCGCGCGTTGAATTTCACTCTGTCTTTGGCTATCTTCGGACGGGCTCAATTCCTCATTTTGCCTCTTTAATATTCAATGCTCCTCCAAGGGAGGGTTCCCCATGCCGCTGTCTCTCAGGCTGTTCTTCCTGATTACTCTGCCAATTGCTATGGCGCACGCACAACTCGCTGATGCCGTTTTCACCAATGCCATGGTATGGACAGTCGACAAGGCCAAGCCATCGGCTGAAGCGGTGGCGGTCCTCGACGGAAAAATCCTCGCCGTGGGCAAGCACGCCGATATACAGAAGCACATCGGCCCGCAGACAAAGGTTATTGACGTCAAAGGGAAGCTCGTGCTTCCAGGATTTATTGACGATCACACACATTTCATGAACGGCGGATTCCAATTGCAGAATGTCGATCTCCGCTCTGCGAAGAATGAGGCAGAGTTCGCCCGATTGATCAAGGAACGGGCGGATAAGTACCCTGGCCGATGGATTACCGGCGGCGATTGGGATCACGACAATTGGCCAGGAGGCAAACTCCCAACGAAGGAACTGGTTGACCCGTATACGCCCACCACCCCCGTATTTGTCAATCGGTACGATGGCCACATGTCTCTGGCGAATTCTTATGTTCTCCGACTCGCCGGCATCACGAAGGATACCCCGGACCCGCCCGGCGGAACAATCGTGAAGGATCCCACGACTGGTGAACCAACGGGTGTACTCAAAGACGAGGCGATGAGTACGGTTTACAGGCACATCCCTGATCCTTCTGAACAAGAGATGCTCGAAGCAGCAAGACTCGGACTTGCAGAAGCTCGCCGGTTCGGTGTTACGAGCATTCAGGATGTCTCCTCGGCGGCGGATCTTCGGGTTTACCAAACGCTGAAGGAGAAGGGCGAGCTCACCGCCCGTTTTCATTGCAGGTTACCGCTCGCGCAGTGGGAAAACCTCGCGGCAGCTGGCATCAAGGTTCCATTCGGGGATGAATGGATCCGAATTGGCTCGTTGAAAGCATTCGCCGATGGCTCCCTTGGCTCATCGACCGCCCTTTTCTTTGAGCCGTTTACTTCGGATCCCGGCACGCACGGATTGGCTATGGATGTTGTCACGGATGGCCGGTTGGAGAAGTGGGCGACGGGGGCTGACAAGGCAGGCCTGCAGCTATCCATCCATGCGATTGGGGATAGCGCAAACAGCCTGATGCTTGATCTTTTCGATAAAATTATCAAGACGAATCCGTCCTGGGATCGGAGATTCCGCATCGAGCATGCGCAGCACATCCATCCGAGGGACTTCCGGCGATTTGCAGAGCTCGGAGTGATCGCTTCTGTCCAACCATATCACGCTATTGACGACGGACGATGGGCGGAAAAACGGATCGGTCACGAGCGCTGCAAGACGACATATCCTTTTCGCTCATTCCTCGACAACGGGGTGAAGTTGTCCTTTGGGAGCGACTGGACCGTTGCACCGTTGAATCCGTTGACAGGCATCTATGCGGCCGTCACGCGCCGCACCACGGACGGAGCGAATCCGAACGGATGGTTCCCCGAACAGAAGATCAGCGTCCAGGAAGCGATCGAGGCATACACCATCAATAATGCCTATGCTTCGTTTGAGGAGAAGGAGAAAGGATCAATCTCGCCAGGGAAGCTTGCAGATCTCGTGGTGCTGTCCGATAATATTCTGTCAATTGATCCCGTGAGAATCGAAAATGTGCAGGTGGAAATGACGATGGTTGGAGGCAAGATCGTCTACACACGAAAGCCATAAATGCCGCGTTGTGGCTCTATGCCGTCAAGAGCTGGGTGTCGCACTTGACGGGTGTCCTTTAGCCGAAAATGACAATATTCGCGCAAGCATATTTGTGAAAGCGTGAACCGGCCAACAGCACCCAAATCCGCCACGAAGCAACGCCAAGCCGAATCACTTCTGCAATACGTCAAAGGGATCGGACCGAAGCGGTCGGCCGCGCTTCAAGGGGCGGGGATTCGCTCCGTTCAAGATCTTCTCTATTATTTCCCATTCGACTACCTCGACCGCAGCCAGATCGTCAATATCCGCGACCTTCCGAAGCATGTCGACGCCGGAAAGCCTGTTACGATCATCGGTGAGGTGTATCGGCAAGAGCTCAGGCGCTCACGTCGATCGAATCGGCTGGTGTTCTTTCTCACGATCAAAGACGAGACAGGCTATCTACCATGCGTCTGGTTCGAAGGGGTGCAGTGGTATAGGGATGCGTTCGAGAAGGGCGAGCTGCTGGCCCTTTCCGCTTATCCGGATTTCGACAAGCTGGGGCGTCTTCAATTTACACACCCGGAATTTGACCGGCTGAAAGGGGCAGAGGAAGAGGATGAGCCGGACTGGGGGAAGCTCTTCAACACCGGTGCGATCATCCCGAAATACCGTTCCAATTCGGAGCTGAGCAAGGTCGGATTGGACAGCCGAGGTTTTCGCAGAGTCATTCGGAGTGCGCTCAAGAGCCAACTCCACCACATCGTTGAGGTACTCTCTGACGACGTGCGCGCCCATGCGAATCTAGCCGACGTCAGATACGCGCTGGAACAGATCCACTTCCCGTCAAGCTATGAACACCTCAATGTTGCCCGCCGTCGCCTGAAGTTTGACGAGTTGTTCTTCTTTCAGTTGATGCTTGCATACCGCAAACGACGCGTCGGTGGGGAAGTGAAGGGAGTCACCTACACAATCGAGAGCAAGCTTGCGCGCAGCCTCGCGGAATCCCTGCCATTTGAGCTGACAAAAGCCCAGCGCAGAGTCATCAACGAGATCGCCGGCGATATGCGGTTGCCGAAGCCGATGAACCGGTTGATGCAGGGAGACGTTGGCAGCGGCAAGACGATCGTTGCATTGCTCGCGATGCTCGTTGTGGTGGAAAACGGGTATCAGGTTGCCTTCATGGCACCGACGGAAATCCTCGCGGAACAGCACTATCGAACGCTCACGAGCTACTTGAAATCGCTCCCCGTGAACGTACGGCTGCTGATCGGGGGACAAAAGAAACGGCTGCGCGAAGATATTCTGGAAGACATTCACAGCGGCCGGGCACACATCGTCGTTGGAACTCACGCGGTCATCGAGGAGAATGTTGAATTCGCTCGACTCGGGTTTGTCGTGATTGATGAACAGCATCGCTTCGGCGTATTGCAGCGTGCGGTGCTTCGCGAGAAGGGATACCATCCCGACGTATTGGTGATGACCGCGACGCCGATCCCACGCACGCTGGCGCTGACACTTTACGGTGACCTTGACGTATCGGTGATTGACGAGATGCCCGCCAACCGCAAGCCGATCAAGACCGCGATCCGGATGGAGCATCAGAAAGAAAAGGTGTTTCAGTTTGTTCGCGCTGAGGTGGCGCGAGGCAGACAAGCATACATTGTCTTTCCGCTCATCGAGGAGTCGGAGAAAATCGATCTGAAGGCCGCGACGGCGGAGTTCAAGCATCTCCAGAGCGAGGTATTTCCGGATCTGAAAGTTGGATTGATCCACGGCCGGATGAAGTCGGAAGAGAAAGAAGAGGTGATGGTGAAGTTCAAGGAGGGAGGAATTCAGATCCTCGTCTCGACGACGGTCATTGAAGTGGGCATTGACATTCCGCGCGCAACGATTATGATTATTGAGAATGCCGAGCGGTTCGGCCTGTCGCAGCTCCATCAGCTCCGGGGGAGGGTCGGACGCGACGCTGATCAGTCGTACTGCATCCTGATTGCCGACTATGGATGGTTTGAGACCCAGCGGAGGGGGAAAGACGCGGGGGAGATGAAGAGGGAGAAGCATGATGCGCAGACGAGACTGGAGACGATGGTCGCAACTACCGACGGATTCAGGATTGCCGAGGTGGACCTGAAGCTGCGGGGGCCCGGAGAGTTCTTTGGGATACGGCAAACCGGCTACCCGGAGTTCAGGATCGCCAACCTGGTGGAAGACGGGGAGATCATCACGCTGGCCAGAAAGGAAGCATTCGCCCTCGTGGACAGCGATCCGCAGCTTCGCTCACCATCAAACGCACCCATTCGACGCCATTTTGAGCTGCAATACAAGGATGTTCTTGCCCTCGGGCAGGTAGGTTGATTCCTTCCACGCATCCCTTCCTTTTTCTTCTTTCCTCTGGAGTACGACTGACGTTCGTCTTGTGTCTTCATCCGGGAGTACGCAACGGTCGACCGTCGCGGACCTCGCGTCGCCCGACGGATGCTCCTCCCGCGCGTGGCTCATGCGCGACCGTGTCAAGTCATGTCGCGCTCTTCGAGGTCAAAAAATCGTCGAAAGACTTGACAACGAGCTATAAAAGATTATATTTGTATCAACGATCTATGTTCATTGATACGTTGTCCTCTCAACAATTGAAAGGTTGATCAACCTGCTTGATACCGCGATTGCATGTCGCGCTCGTCTATAACATGAAACAAGAGGGAGCGGACGAAGTTTCGACTCAGAGCGGCGGGGAAGAGGATGGAGAGAGTGAGATAGCTGTAGCATCACGAACGAAACTTCAACAGGCGAGACCCGACACATACGCAGAATGGGACACTGAAGAGACCATTCTTGCCGTGAAGGCGGCTCTGGAAGAGCGACACACCGTCACAATGATCGAAGCGGATGAAGATGCTCACCAGAAATTTTCCCGGGTTCAACCCGATATTGTCTTTAATATCGCGGAAGGATTGAGAGGGCCGTCCCGCGAATCTCAGATTCCCGCCATCCTCGAGATGCTCGGCATCCCGTACACAGGATCCGATCCGGTCACGCTCGGCATCTGTCTCGACAAGTCTCGCGCAAAAGAAATTCTTACCTTCCATCGAGTTCCCACGCCAGCGTTCCACGTTGCTTCTTCGCTCGCGGAACTTGACACTGTCTCCGTTCCCCTCCCATGCGTCGTCAAGCCTCTGCACGAGGGATCCAGCAAGGGGATTTTGAATTCTTCTCTCGTTCATACACGTCGTGAACTCGTGGAACAAGTTGAGCGCGTGCTTTCGACCTACGAGGAACCGGCGCTCGTCGAAAAGTTCCTGTCCGGCCGGGAATTTACCGTTGCGCTCTTGGGCAACGGCTCCTCACTTCGGGTATTCCCAATTATAGAAATGCGGCTCGATAAACTGCCGAGAGGAATTAATCCCCTTTATTCATACGAAGCAAAATGGGTCTGGGATCAGAGCGACCATCCCGTCGATATGTATGACTGTCCTGCACGTATCGATCCAGGATTAGAGCGCGAGATCAGGGAAACGTGTGTAAGAGCTTTTCAGGTTTTGCGTTGTCGTGATTGGTGCCGCATCGACCTCCGCCTTGACGAGCACAATGTGCCGCACATTCTAGAGCTCAATCCGCTCCCAGGAATTCTTCCCAATCCAGACGACCACTCCGCTTTTCCGATGGCGGCGCGCGCGGGGGGACTTTCTTACAATTCAATGCTCAACGCCGTTTTGGATGCAGCGATACTTCGATATGGACTTGCCTAATCCATTCCCGTTCAACGCCTTAACCGCCCGCGCTGCAAACTAGCGAGGGGAGAGTATGCCCAAGAAAATCCATATTGCTGTTGTGTTCAACGAGCCCACAATAGAGACATCCGCGGGTAGGAAGTTTATTTCGGAGACGGGCGCAATTGAAGCAGTGGCAACTCGCTCGCAGTTGTTAGCTGGCGCCAGTGCCGCGGCGGTTGACCTGTCGGAAATCGGTGTGCTCGAAGAGCGCGAGCATGTGCGAGAAGCGCTGCAGAAGAACGGGTACAAGACGTCGCTCTTTAATATGAACAGTGACATCAAGAGGCTCATCCAGTTTATCGAGGAGAAGCAACCCGATCTGATTTTCAACCTGTGCGAGTCCCTTGGAGATGAATCGACGCACGAGATGTTTGTCGCGGGAATCTACGAATTGATGGGGGTCCCATACACCGGCGCAGGCGCATTCTCGCTAGGGATTTGCCAGAACAAGGTCCGAACGAAGCAGATTCTGAGCTTCTATAAGATTCGCATACCGCGCTTCGCGCTGTTCAAGAACGCAAACGAGGTGAGCGAGGAGGAGTTTGATCTGCGGTTCCCGGTCATCGTGAAACCCTCCCATGAAGATGCAAGCGTCGGCATCGACAACGCGTCCATCGTGGACAACATCAGCGCGGTGCGGAAGCGCGTGCGCTACATCTTCCAGAACTTTGATCAACCGGTCCTCGTAGAGGAGTACATCAGTGGTCGGGAGCTCAACGTCGCCATCATGGGCAATCGCCGGCCAATCATCTTCCCGATCTCTGAGATTGATTTCTCCGCGCTGCCTTCAACCTATCCGCGGATTGTCACGTACGCCGCAAAATGGATGGAGGGGACCGACGAGTACAAAGGAACTGTGGGTGTGTGCCCGGCACCGCTGACGCCCGAAATTGAGCGCCAGGCGAAGGAGAATGCATTGAAGGCGTATCGCATGATGGGATGTCGAGACTACGCTCGCGTCGACATGCGGCTGGACAAGAACAACAATCTGTTCATCATTGAGGTGAATCCTAACCCGGACATCAGCGATGACGCGGGATTTGCTCGCTCAGCAAGGGCATACGGACTGAGTTTTGAAGAGACCGTCAACAAGATCGTCGAGTATGCTCTGGAAAGGACTCCGTAGCTCCGCTTATGCCCATTCGTCCGTTTCAGAAAGAGGACCTTCAACCGATTATTGAGATGTTGCGTGCGACGGATGTTTTTAGAGAGGAAGAAATTGCGGTCGCTGTAGAGCTGATGCAAATTGTAGCTGAAGAGAAGGGTCAACAAGACTATGCGATCTCCACATTTGTGGATGAGGTAAACGCCGTACGCGGGTACTACTGCGTGGGTCCGACGCCCATGACGGCAAGCACGTTCGATTTGTACTGGGTGGCGGTGGATCCCAGCACGCACGGCCAAGGGATCGGCAAGCAGCTTCTTCAGCATTGTGAAGCGTATGTCAGGAGTCGGGGAGGCACATTGATCATCGCCGAGACATCTTCACTGTCGAAGTACGAGAAAACACGAACCTTCTATGAACATAATCACTACACCGAGGCATCGCGCATCAAAGACTATTATTCCCGCGGTGACGATCTTGTGGTGTACACCAAAAACCTGTAAGGAGGCTTAACGACCTGTATGGAACTCTGGCAAGAGATGCTGCGGCAGAGTGTGGATAGCGCCAAGGACCTTGTCGACCGATTCGCATTCGATCGGGAGGCGGCTGAGAAACTCAATAAGTTGTTCCACATTCGTATCAACCCCTACTATCTCAGTCTGATTCGCTACCCTGGCGACCCCATCTGGTTGCAGTGCATCCCTGATGCAGTCGAGCTTGAAGATCACAACGCCCCGGAAGATCCTCTCAACGAAGATGCCGATAGCCCGGTCCCCAGTATCACGCACCGTTATCCGGATCGTGTGCTGTTCCTCGTTACCAGCCAGTGCTCGATGTACTGCCGCTTCTGCACGAGGAAACGCAAGGTGAGTGATTCGACCAAGATCAACTCGAAGTGGATTCAGGGAGGCATTGATTACGTCGCTGCACACCCGGAAGTCCGGGATATCATCCTCTCCGGCGGTGATCCGTTGATGGTGACAGACTACATGCTGGAGCGTATTTTGTCGCGGCTCCGCGAGATTCCGCACGTGGAGATCATTCGCCTCGGGACCAAGATGCCGTGCGTGCTTCCTCAGCGCATTACGCCGAAACTCTGCCGCATGCTCAAGAAGTATCATCCAATCTACGTGAACACGCACTTCAACCATCCATGGGAGTGCACGCCAGAGGCTGAGAAGGCCTGCGGGATGCTCGCGGACGCGGGATGTCCGGTCGGCAACCAAGCCGTGCTGATGAAGGGCGTCAACGATGATCCGGAAGTGATGCTTGAGTTGCACCGCAAGCTGCTCAAAATGCGCGTGCGTCCATACTACATTTATCAGGCTGATTTGACAAAAGGAACGAATCATTTCCGCACGCCCGTGCGCACAGGTCTGGAGATCATGGATAAGCTGCGGGGGCACACCTCAGGATTGGCAATTCCTTACTTTGTGATTGATGCGCCGGGCGGGGGTGGGAAAATCCCTCTGCTCCCGCAGTACGTGCTCGGACGGAACGGGAAGGATATCATTCTACGCAATTACAAGTATGAGATCTATACGTATCCGGATGTCGAGGAAGAGCAACCGGCGCCCCAGCAGGTTGTGGAGACCAAGTATCGCCGCCGGCGTCGCACCACGGAAAAACCGGCCTTCGTGAATAACCAGGCCACCCGAGAGTTGGAGCCAGTCGGCAAGTGACATTGCATTTGCGCGATGAAGGAAGCCCGCGAATTTCATTTGCGGGCTTTTTTCTTTATATACACACGTCGCTCATCCCGTAACTCAGGCAGGAGGAATTGTCTTAGCACCCATCTGGAGGGACACGTATGCAAATGCTCACTCAAGAAAAGGTCCGATTGATGCAGGAAGCAATGCGAGAAGAACAGTTGGAAGGGTGGTTGCTCTACAACTTCCGGGGATCGAATGTCTTTGCCACACGGATTCTGGCCATCCCGTCCCATATCATGCAAACGCGACGGTATTTCTACTTCATACCGGCGCAGGGAGCCCCGAAGAAACTTGTGCACAGCATCGAGCAGTTTAACCTCGACAGTCTGCCCGGTGACAAAACGATCTATGCCAGCTGGCAATCGCTCGAGGAGGGGTTGAGGAAGATCCTTGCGGGGACAAAACGGGTTGCGATGGAGTATTCACCGCGAAACGCGGTTCCCTACGTCTCGAATGTCGATGCGGGAACGGTCGAGCTTGTCCGTAGCCTGGGGGTGGAAGTCGTCACATCTGCCAATCTTGTTCAACGCTTCGAAGCGTGCTGGGACGACGAGCAGGCACAGGACAACTTGGAAACGGCTAAGCATCTTCGCGCAATCGTCGATCTCACCTTCGGCTTCATCAAACAACGGATCACCTCGAATGCGCCTCTGACAGAGTACGATGTTCAGCAATATATGCTGTCAGAATTCAGGAAGCGCGGCATCAAGACGGAAAGCGATCCGAACTGCTCGGTGAATGCCAATAGCGCCAACCCGCATTACGAACCCACGCAGGAGATCCACAGTCCCCTGGGGAAAGGGGATTTTGTTCTTCTTGACCTCTGGGCGAAGAAGGACAAGCCACGCTCCGTGTACGCCGATATCACGTGGACGGGTTACATCGGCGAGACGGTTCCCGAGGAATACGCGAAAATCTTCGAGATCGTCAAGGGTGGACGGGATGCTGCGCTGAGCTTCGTTCAGCGGTCTTACGAAGCGGGTAGGGAAATCTGCGGGTACCAGGTCGATGATGCTGCACGCACGTACATTAAATCGAAAGGCTATGGCGAGTACTTTGTCCATCGCACCGGCCACTCGATTGGCGAGGAAATCCATGGAAACGGGGCGAACATGGATAACCTTGAAACTCGTGATGAGCGGAGAATCATCCCGCAGACCTCATTCTCGATCGAGCCTGGGATCTATCTGCCCGGCAAATTCGGGGTGCGAAGCGAGATTGATGTCTATATCTCAAAATCACGAGAGGTCATCGTGACCGGGCTGCCGATGCAAGAAGAAGTCATCCCCATTCTTCAAGAAACTCAGAGGAGGTAGCTATGTCCATTCTCAAGGAATTCAGGACGTTTGCAGTGCGCGGCAACGTTGTTGACCTTGCGGTCGGCATCATCATGGGTGCTGCGTTCGGGAAAATCGTCTCATCGCTGGTGAACAACGTCATCATGCCACCGATTGGCGTCTTGGTGGGCGGCGTCGATTTTAGCAGCCTCATGATCACGATCAAGTCCGGAGCCGATGGCGCAAAGCCCGTAACGCTGAATTACGGCATGTTCATCAATACCATTATCGATTTCATAATTGTCGCCGCCGCTGTGTTCTTGCTCATCCGCGCACTGAACACACTCAAGAAGAAAGAAGAAGCAGCTCCCGCAGCCCCGGCGCAGCATGACTGTCCCGAATGCCTGATGCCCATACCGCTCAACGCAAAGCGCTGCGGCCACTGTTCAGTTGTCTTAAATTAGTGCTTCTAGTGTCTCGATTCACAAGTTCGTTGAATAAGTCTGCCTGTCAGAAGTTCTCGATGCAAGCAGAAATCAGGCAATTTACTGCAACAACTTATTAAAGGTATCTCTGAGACTCGACACTAGTTGAACATCGAACAATAAGGAGGTTGTGTATGAACTTGTTTTACGTTGGGGCCTTGATGCTCTGCACTTCGTTCGCACTCGCATTCCCACAAGCCGATCCGGATTCCCTCAATCCGTGGAAGCACAGCGTGGTGGGCGCGTGGACCTTCACTCAAGTGTCGTATTCGGACTGTGGGTGCAAGGCGGTCAAAATGCACTGGCATACACGGTGACGCTGGACGGTAAATCGGATTTTGATGCGGAGGTGACGAATTGGTCGAACTCTTACAAATTCGCCTTTGGCCAGACACGATTGGGCGATCAAGGCTTGCGAAAGACGGACGATAAGATCGACCTCCAGATGGTTTTCACGTACAAACTTGGGACCCATGTCAACCCTTACGTTTCCGGAACACTCAAGACGCAGTTTGCTGAAGGCTTGAAGTATGATAAGGAGGGGCGAGGAACGGTCGTTTCGAGATTCTTCGACCCTGCCTACCTGACCCAAGCCGCAGGTGTCGGCTATCAGCCTCTCCCGGAATTGAAGACGCGCCTCGGTGCCGCGATTCGGGAAATTGTCACGTCCACGTATGTAACCTACAGCGACGATCCGGCGACAACGAAGATCGAGAAGGTGAAAATCGATGGTGGCTTTGAAAGGGCTCGCTGAGCTAGCGTGGAACCTCGAGGAGAACATCCTTTTCACCTCGAAACTCGAACTCTTCTCGCCGGTTAAAGACGTCAAGGATGTCGTTCTTTGAGGGGACAACACACTGGCGGTGAAGGTTGGAAAGTACATTGTGATCAACGTGAATCTTCAGTTCATCAACGAGAGACAAGTGACGCCGAGGACGCAGGTCAAAGAGGCGCTTGCCTTCGGGTTGAGTTACGCGCTGATGTGAGATTCGGAGGCGAGAAGAGATTTCCCTGCGCTTCTATTGTCGAATGCGAAAGAGGTTTGCAATCCCGAGAACGAGGAAGATCAGATTTGCGAGCCACGCGGTGAAGAGGGGATTCAGGTCACCGTTGTAGCCGAAGACGTTGCTTGTCTTCATGAAGGCGAGGTAGATGAAGGTCACCGCGACGCAGATTCCGAACTCCAGCGCGACGCCGCTGCGCCGCTTTGTCGACGCGAACGGAACTCCAAACAGGACAACGATCACGCTCGCGAAGGGAAAGGCAATCTTGCTGTGGAAGTCCACCAGCCACCGTGACACATCCTGACCGGCCGCGCGCTGGCTCTCGATGAACTCTTTCAGCTCCGGGTAATCCATTTCGTCCGGCTTCCGCTGCTTTTTCTCAATGTCGGTCGGCGTAACGCTCAGTCTCCCGATTGGCCATCGATCGAACGTGGTGAGTTGCTGCTCTTGCCCTTTGAACTCGCGAACCGTTCCCCTTACGAGCACCCAGCCTTCATTTCCTCCATCCTGTTGGGACAACGCCTTCGCCGTCCATTCCATCTGCCACGCGTCATAGCGCCGCTGGAGGACGGTAAGATTGGTGTCCGCGAACTCCTGTATGCTCACGCGATTCGCGAACTTCCCCTGGCTGTCATAGTAGTTCATTGAAATGAGCCGCGAGCGCCCCTCCTGAAAGAAAATGTTGTAGCGAGTGAATCCGGGTTGAGAGCGATTAAGATGCACGCGCTCGATGGCAAATTTCTTCTGGTTCGCATATGGCACAATCCAGCCGTTGAAGTAGATCGAGATCCCGCTCACGATGAACGCCACGACAAGGAAGGGAACGAGCAAACGGTACAGGCTGACGCCGCTTGATTTCATGGCCGACAACTCGTTTTGGTTTGACAGCCTGCCGACCACGAAGAGGGAAGCAAGGAGCATCGCGACCGGCGTCATCAGCTTGATCATCTCCGGCGTGAAGGTTACGTAGTACTGAATGATCGTTTCAAGAGGAGCATTGGCGTCAATGAAATCATCGAGCTTCTCCATCATATCGATCACAACGAAGATGAGGACGAAGGTCAGCAGCCCGAAGAGAAAGCTGACCAGGAATTGCCGCACGATATAGCGATCGAGGATCGTCATGCAGGTGTTTCCTCTTCGGCGCGCCACTGTTTGGGAACGAACTTGAGAATGACAGACCAGTTGATCGTCAAGTTCTCGCGCGCAGTAAGGAAGGTCAAATACAACCCCATCAGCCCGATGATGATGTTGGCAGACCACATGCCAAACCACGGCTGAATGAAGCCCCTATCAGCCAGCTTTTCCCCGCCAATCAGACAGGCCCAATACAGCAGGAAGAACCCCAAGCTGAGACTTGCGGCAACGCCGAAGGTACCCCTGCGTGCCATGATGCCCAGGGGCGCGCCCACCAAAATGAAGACAACGCACGCGAAAGGAATCGAGTATTTCTTGTAAATCTCGACGGAGTACTCGTGGATCTGCCGAGCAAAGTACTCCATACGTGTGTACTCTCCTTCGACCACGTTCTTCAGTACCGTTGCTCGTGTCAGCGCGGCAAAGGACGGATCAGTGCCTGTCTGCGGAGAGACGAACGGCGGTTTCGATCCGGAAAAGATCGCGTCAAGGTCCTGGCGGACAAAGCCGGCAACACGGGCGCGAGATTCTTCTTGCAGACGACGCAGGCTGTCCACAATTGCGGTCATCGCTTGCGCACTCAGCTCCCGATCGCCGCGTGAGAAGGCACTCTCTTGGGATCGCTGGAACTCAAATCCCTCCGCGTTCATCGCAATGCGATGTTTCTGGAAGCGGATTTTGCGGTACCGGCCAAGATCGGTATTGCTGATCTCATGGATCTCGCCGTCATAGAGGTCCATGATGAGCTTCTGGTAGTCTGGCGAGAAGGAGACCGTGCCGCGTTCTGCGGTGACTGTGGTAGTGACGGCGTTGTTGGTGTAGTCAAAGATAGTGACGCCTTCGAGATCGTTCGACTGTTCAAACGTCTTTCGAACCAGAATGCTGTATCCCTGAATGTCTTGCGAAAACAATCCCGGCACGAGAGAGAACGTCGGTTTCTTTCGGTAAATATCCGTCAGCAGGATCTTCGCGCGATGGTTCGCGTCCGGCAGAACGTGGTTGTTGAACAGGATGAGCAGGTAGCAGAGTCCGATGGACGCAACGAACACCGGGGCGATCATCCGGTAGAGGCTTACCCCGCTCGCGCGCATCGCGGTGATCTCATTGGCCGAGGAGAGATTGCCAAACGCCATCAGGGTCGCCACGAGGACGGCCATGGGGACTGCGAGCACCACCATCCAGGCGAGGTTCATCACGATCAGCTCGGCAATGACAAGCGCGCTGAGCCCTTTCCCTGCAAGCTGGTCCATCTTCTGCATAATGAACTGCAGCATGAAGATGAAAATCAGAACGAACGCCGAGAACAGAAACGGCGTCAGGTGTCGGTACAAAATATGTCGCCACAGAATGATCATATCCTGTGAAAATATACTGAGAATGTGCTCTGATTACAAGCAGCCCGCCGTGTCGCAGAACCGCTGCCGTACGCTTGGAAATGTGATTCGTTCGCTCATTGCTGAAGTGGGTGCTCCCTCGAGCCGTTGACCGCTGGCGGCGGTTGCTTTGAGTGAGGTCATTCTGTATCTTAACCTTTGTGTCGATACATCAAGGCAAGCTGATAGGAACGCAGTCGTCATATCCGCTGATACAATGGCCAACCTGCGCAAAGAATATTCTCTCCAGACACTCGATGAGTCCAGCGTCGATCCCGATCCATTCGTTCAGTTCGAACGGTGGTTTCAGGAGACCATGAATGCACAGTTGCCCGAGCCGAACGCTGTGGTGCTTGCGACGGTTTCAGCGGACGGGCGCCCGTCTGCCCGCGTTGTGCTTTTGAAAGGATTTGATCACCGGGGATTCGTGTTCTTCACGAACTATGAAAGCCGCAAGGGAATCGAATTGCAGAACAATCCCCACGCTGCACTCCTTTTCTACTGGGCTGAACTCGAGCGCCAGGTTCGGATTGAAGGGGAGGCCGAGAAAGCGTCACCGGAGGAATCCGAAGAGTATTTCCGCAGCAGGCCGATGGAAAGTCAGCTTGGTGCGTGGGCATCGAGACAAAGCTCCGTTCTTCCCAATCGCTCGGCACTCGAGCAAGCTGTGGCAGGGATCAAAGCTCGCTTTCGAAATCAAGATATCCCACACCCGCCTTTCTGGGGCGGGTTTCGACTTCATCCACAGATGTTTGAATTCTGGCAAGGACGTCCCAATCGGTTGCATGATCGATTACGATACGCGCGCACGGACGGCGCGTGGCGAATTGAACGACTTTCTCCCTAAGGTGCTCTTCCGATCGGCTCTGCGTTGCGACGGGAAGTCGCCTGTGAAGTGTGCACCATCAATCTCGAGTCAGGGGAATGTACTATGGATTTGCTAGGAACTGCCCGGATTTTTCTCTTAATGTTGGCGATGATAGCGTTCTTCTATCTCGCGAGACGCCTGAAGGGGATTCTGTTGCCGGCGTTGATACTTATCGGTACCGGATTTGGATTGATCATGTTGGACTTGATAGTCCGCGCTCTCTTCGGGGGTGGTTTTCTTTTTGACACTCTTGGCCCGAGGACATCCCCTCTCATCGGAACAGTGGTTGGATACATCGGCCAGATAGCAGGCGTGCTCCTCCTTCTTTTGGGTTTCTATCGCATTAACCGAGTTGTTGTCGACATTACGGAACGGCAACGGCTCGAGGAGGAGGGAAGGATCATGGGGGAGGCATTGGCAGAAAGTGAAGGCCGGTATCGCCGGTTCTTCGATGACGATCTCTCCGGGAACTTCATCTCGACACCAGAAGGGAGAATCCTTGTCTGCAACCCCTCCTTTGCGAATATTTTTGGCTACGAATCGCCGGAGGAGGTGTTGAGCGCGGACGCTAATTCTTTCTACGAGAACCCGGAGGCGCGCAGGAGGTACCTCCAGGTGCTCACCCAGAAACGCAAGCTCGTCAACTTCCGGGAGAAGCTGTGGAAGAGAGACGGCAGCGCGGTGTACATCACTTCGACCATCAACGGGGAATTCAATGAGGATGGTGAGCTTGTGCAGATCCAGGGATACGTGATTGACGAGACGGAGCGTGTACGAGCGGAACAAACCATGCGTGAGAGTGTCGAACAGCTGCGGAAGGTATTTGAGGAAGGACCTGTTGGGATGACACTCTTCAACCTCGATGGAGAGATCCTGCGGGCGAATGACGCATTCAGTCAGATGATTGGTTATTCTGAGCCAGAACTCAAAACGCTCTCCTTGCGAGGGATCACGCATCCCGATGATCTTCTCAAGGACGAACTGAGTGCTCAGCGTCTCTTGAGCGGAGGAATTACCAGCTATCGAACGGAGAAACGGTATATCACAAAAAGTGGTGATATCATCTGGGCTCTTGCCACGAAGTCCCTTGTGCGTGAAAGCGGTGGCACGCCTTTGCATGGCATCGGCATTTTCGAGGACATTTCGGCTCGAAAGAGGGGAGAAGAAGAGCTTGAACGCTCCCTGTCGCTGCTGCGCGCGACCCTCGAATCGACTGCGGACGGGATTCTTGTTGTCAACGACCAGGGGCACATTGTGAGTTTCAATCAGAAGTTCCTCGACATGTGGCGAATTCCTGAGTCTGTCATCGCCTCTGGCGATGACAGTAGGGCCCTCTCCTTCGTGATGCAGCAGCTCGCTGATCCGGAGGAGTTTATCCAGAAGGTCCAATCGCTCTATGCACAACCAGAGGCGGAGAGCTACGACGCCATCCGCTTCAAAGACGGACGGGTGTTCGAACGGTACTCGAAGCCTCAGAAGATTAGTGGGAAGACTGTTGGGAGAGTGTGGAGCTTTCGGGACTTGACCGAACGGGAACAATCCGCGGAGCGGCTCAGGCGATCCGAGGAGGAGTATCACGCGCTCTTTGAAGATTCAAAGGATGCGGTATTTATCAGCACGCCGGACGGCAGGTTCGTTGATATCAACCAGGCTGGTGTTGAGTTGTTTGGTTTTCCGACAAAAGCAGATCTTATGAGGGTGAACATCGGGCGGGACCTGTACGTCAATTCCGCCGATCGGGTCAGATCACAGGAGCTGCTGGCTAAGCATGGATACTTGAAAGACTATGAAGTCATCGCGCGCCGACTCGACGGAAGAAAGCTCGTCTTGCTCGAGACGACGACTGCTGTTCGGAATGAACGGGGGCACGTCGTGGCCTATCGGGGCATTCTCCGCGACGTCACTGAGCAGAAACGCCTCGAAGCGCAGCTCCTGCAGGCGCAGAAAATGGAAAGCATCGGAACCCTCGCGGGAGGCATTGCTCACGATTTCAATAATATCCTTGCCATTGTTCTTGGGTATGTCGCGAATCTTGATCAGCCGGACCTCGATCGGCAGAAGTTCGCGCACATTTTGGGATCGATCAAGAAAGCCCTTGCGCGCGGCACGGGCCTGACCCGCCAGCTGTTGACCTTTGCACGGAAGACCGGCGGAGTCACTGAGACCGTCGCGGTAAATGAGACCGTGTACGAGCTTTCGAAACTGCTCGCCGAGACGTTTCCAAAGACTATCAAGTTTGAGGTTGAGCTCGGCGAAGATGTTCCGACGGTCCTGGCAGAGTCATCTCAATTTCAACAAACCGTTCTCAACCTCTGCTTGAACGCGCGTGATGCCATCGAAGAGCGTGCGCGGCGCGACGACAAGGAGGGCATACTCACGATCATTACCGAAAGGGTGTCGGGCGAGGAGATGAGGAAACGCTTTTCGAAGGCAGATGAACCCCAATATGTCGGTATCTCCGTGATCGATACAGGAATTGGTATGGATGAGACGGTCAAGAGCCGAATGTTTGAACCATTCTTTTCGACAAAGGCGCCCGGGAAGGGGACTGGTCTCGGGCTCGCCGTCGTCTATGGAGTGGTGAAAGCCCTTCGCGGTTTCATCGACGTCGAGAGTTCGCCTGGCATAGGAACGACGGTGCGGTTGTATTTTCCTGCGCGCGTAGTGACCGAGCAGATCCCGTTTGCTCAGGCAGAGACCGGCTCTCCTTTTGGCAATGGCGAAATTATCATGTTGGTCGAAGACGAGGAGATGCTACTCGATTTGCTACAAACGCTCCTCGAGGACCACGGCTACCGTGTTCTTGTTGCAAGAGATGGTCAACAGGCTTTGGACGTTTATAAACTACATCAGCATGAGGTCAGCGTTGTTCTCTCCGATATGGGACTCCCGAAACTTGGCGGATGGGAAGTATTTCAGAGATTGAAAAAACTGAATCCGAATGTGAAATGCATTCTCGCCAGTGGATTCTTCGATCCAGACCTTAGGGATCAGATGATCAGCGAGGGAGCCAAAGACTTTGTCGAGAAGCCATATATCCCTCACCACATTCTCTCTCGTATCCGCGAGATCATTGACCGAACAAAGCCTGAGAATCACAATTGAGAAGCTGCTTGACGCCGTGCACCGGGCATGAATCCGGACTTGAAATTCATCTTCCTTTTCGGTAAGTTGGCCCAAGAACGTTCATTCGTCACGACTCACCAAACGCTGGAGAACTATCGGTCAATTCGCTACCGCTGAAGGGTGTTGCCACCCTGAAGTTTCTTGCTTGTTTTCGTTCTAGGAAAGGGTCGGAGAGGGTTGCGTGAGCAAAGGTAGCGAATCACGAAGTTCGAGGGGATCGGGGCGAGGTGTCTCGAGATTACCGGGACACCTGGTGTCGCTGATCGGTATCTCCATCTTCATCACCTGCCTCGGTTCTGTTGTTCCTCCCGATGACTCCTCCTCGGGCACGACAGGGTCTTCTGTTGCCCGAGCGCAGGGACCTTTTTCACATTCCATCGCTGAACTTGGATTTGAGGCTGGCGCTCCGGACCGAGCTGTCGAGACCAGCGTACAAGACACAACGAGGCAGCGCACCGGCGGAGTTTTGTCCCGCCGTGCCCGCGCACTTCAGAAGAAGCAGGCTTCCGTCGATACCACCTCTGCCTTCCTCACCACAGCAAGCATCCTTGATTCACTCCGCGCATTGCCCCGGGATTCGTCCGCACGCCTTGCGCAGTTTGGGCACGTGCGCCGCGACGATCCCATGGTCAGCCTGCTGCAGCCAAAAACACACTCACTGTACTTGTCGGATCCAACTCTCGTTCGAACACAACAAGCACTCGATTCATCGAGGCAGGTCTATCACGTCCGTCGCGTCATGAATGAGGTGGACACGCGCATCCCGCTCGACCTGAGCTTCGAGGAGTATCGGACGGTCAGGCTCCGGCACGTGATCCGAAAGAACTGGGAAGACCTCGCGCAGCGGTACGAAATCGCGACGGAAAAGAAAAAGGGGCTTGGCGAGCTCTTTGGACAGGTAACAAAAATCGAGATCCCGGTACCCAAGAACCCGCTCTTCAGCATCTTTGGACCCAACATTATTCGGTTGCAGATCAACGGTGCCGTTGATATTCATGGTGCGTTCCGCAACACCAAATCTGATCTCTTCGTCAATAATCCGCTAGGGCAAAGTCGCAGCGAGCCGGACTTCAGTCAGGAAGTTCAGGTGAATGTGAAGGGGGAAATCGGCGACAAGCTCAAGATTGACGCCGATTGGAACACGCAGCGCCAGTTTGAGTATGAGAATCAGTTGAAGGTGCGCTATACGGGCTACGAGGATGACATTGTTCAGAGTGTCGAAGCCGGCAACGTCTCGCTGGCAACGAATTCTTCGTTCATCTCCAGCAGCCAGGCACTCTTTGGCATCAAGGCTGGCTTCCAGTTTGGTCCGTTAAAGCTCACGACCGTGGCGTCGCAGAAGAAGGGGCAGATCCGCGAGCTGTCGGTTTCCGGTGGTGGCCGCCCGACGCCGTTCGAAAAGCGCGCAACGGACTATTCTCGCGACCACTACTTCATCGACACTTCATACATCGCGTGGTTCGATTCTGCCTATCTAAATATCCCTGCAATCGTCAACCCCCTCAAGCAAATCCGCGACATCGAAGTCTGGGTCACGCGCATTGGCAATGAAGACCCAAATGAGCGTGACGTTGTCGCTTTCATTGACCAGGAGAAAGTGTTGCGGACGCAGAACGATCTCGCTGCCCGCGCGACAGAATTCAACGCCGTCCCCGGTGAGGTTGAGGTTGGCCGTTTCATCCGGCTCGATCCAAGCAGTGACTACACCTTCCACGAATATGCAGGGTACATCTCGCTGAATCGGTCAATTCAACCGGAGCAAGCCATCGCCGTGGTCTACACGGTACCGGACCCGACGGACGCGAGGCGGAGTATCGATATCGGCAATTTTGGGTCACGTGACACGTCCAAATCATTGAAGCTTGTCATGAAACTGGTGCGGCCTCAAAAGCTGGGTCCGCAGTTCAAGACCGCATGGCGCATGATGTTGAAAAACATCTACCCGCTGGGCGGCAGGGGCATCAAGAAAGATGGATTTGAGTTGAAGATTCTGTATGAAGTCCCTGGGCGGGAGCCGCAGGACAACATCCTTACGGCCTTCAACCTCATCGAAATGTTTGGCCTTGATCGGTACGGTGAAAATCCAGGTTCGCCTCCTGACGGAAAGTTTGACTATGCTCCCGGCCTCACAATCAACGAGTCGCGCGGAGAATTGATCTTTCCGCGCGTTGAGCCGTTCCGCGAGAGCATTCTCCAGTACTTCCTCGCGCGAGGTCGCACCGTTGCCGATGCGGATTCATTCATCTTTCACGAGGTGTACGATACGACCTTCAACGGCGCGTCAAACAGCCAGCGGAACAAATTCTTGATCAAGGGGACGATTACATCCTCCATTGCATCGACGTACTCGATCGGCTTCAATGTCGTCGAACGAAGCGTTAAAGTCATCGTCAATGGTCAGCAAGCCACACCGGATGTCGATTACTCTGTGGATTACATCTCCGGGCAGGTCACCGTCAAGAACCAAAGCCTGTTGATCCCGGGCGCAAACCTGCAAATTCAATACGAGGCGAATGACCTCTTCCAGCTTGCTTCAAAATCGCTCCTCGGCGCGCGCGGTGAACTCAACGTGGGGAAAAACTCGTCGTTGGGATTTACCGTTATGAATCTCAACCAGCAAACACTGAGCGATAAGGTGAGACTCGGTGAAGAGCCGATTAGTAACACGATTTTTGGGATTGATGGGGGGACGAGCGTCGAGCTGGACTTCCTGACCCATGCGCTGAACTGGCTCCCGGGCATCCAAACGAACGCCGCTTCAACCCTCTCCGTGCGCGGTGAAGCGGCATATATGTCGCCTGATCCCAACACGCGCAAAAGCCCAATTTCTCAGGACGGTGGAAAGGGAATAGCGTACATCGATGACTTTGAGGGAGCGCGCAAGACGATACCGATGAGTATCAACTTCGGCGCGTGGCGCGACGCTGCGGTCCCGGAATATATCCGTTTCCTCGACGATCCCACGAAGCTCAGTCCATACGAGAAGAGCGAGTACAAGGGAAAGACGTCATGGTACAACGTTTTCCCGAGCGATGTCGGCCCGAAGGATCTCCGGCCAAACAAGAGCGTTCGTCCGGAAGAGAACCAACTCACTGTCTTGAACCTCTTCTTCAGGCCGCAGGAGCGTGCAACGTACAACTATTCGATGGATCTCGAGAACAAGCTCTTCGCAAACCGGGCGAAAGCGTGGGGGGGAATCCAGACCTTGATAGGCTCGACGGCCACAAACCTTCTCGATGAGAATATTAACTTCATTGAGTTGTGGGTTCGCCTCGATGAAGTTCAGCCCAGCGTGAAACTCAACATCGATCTCGGGATCATCGGCGAGGTCGTTATCCCCAACCCGCCCGGTGAGGCGCCGAAGCTCCACACAGAAGACGGCCTGGATGGCGGCATCCGGAACGGAATTCTGGGCCCAGGCGAAGATCTGGGAATGGACATGCTCTCTGACGACCAGGAACGAGCGAAATACGCCGACTTCACCCGGAAATATCCGCAATATGCGAGCGATCCATCAGGCGACAACTGGGCCAGGCCCGTCCTTGGATCGCTGCGCCCTGAAGACTATCTCGGCGTGAATGGAACGGAAGGCAACGCACAAAGTGATGCCGGCAGGTTCCCTGACACGGAAGATCTCAACCGCAACAACGTTCTCGACCGCATCAACAGCTACTATGAGTATGAGATCTCTCTGGATACGACCAGCGCAGAGTTTCAGAACTTCATCACCGGTGGAGCAAACCGGTGGTACCAGATCCGGATACCGATCAATGAGTACAGTCGGAAGGTGGGCGAGCCCTCGTTCTCGACAGTTGAGGGGGTTCGAGTGTGGCTGACCGGAGCAACGGGAGAAGTCCTCGTGCGGATTGCGGAATTCAACCTTGTCGGCAACCAGTGGGAAGAGCTCGTGAAGAATGACAGCACCTTCCGCGTGAGCGTTGTGAACAGGGAGGACAATCCGAGCTACGAGTCTCCGCCCGGCTTGCCGCTTGCCAAAGACCGAACTCGCCCGGATCTCGACATCCGACTGAACGAGCAGTCGCTCAATCTTGTCATCAGTGGACTCAAGGACGGTGAGTCCAAGCAGGCTCTAAAGCGGTTCCCCGTGCGTCCGCTCGATCTTTTCAGCTACCGCGCGATGAAAATGTTCGTCCACGGCGATGACCGGCCGGGATTCCGACTTCAGTACCGGGACACAACGGACTACGACCTGGAAATCTTCCTTCGCTTTGGATCGGACTCGCTGAACTACTATGAGTATCGAGCGCCGGTCCGTCCTAGTTGGGATCCGCAAAATGAAATCATCATCCCCTTCAGCGAAATCACCGCTATCAAGCTGGGTCGGGATAGTGTGCGAGCCCTCAGTCCCCGCGTTCCTGTCCCGAATGGCCCTCCGGGGGCAACGTACCAGGTGCGCGGCGAACCGACTTTGACGAATGTGCGGTTGATCGTCATCGGCGTAACGAATCCGGCCAACAAAGGTGCAGCGTCCGTAAACAGTGAGGTATGGGCGAACGAGCTGCGCCTCACAGAGGTTGATGATACACCTGGCTGGGCATATCGTTTTGACACCTCGCTGAAACTCGCTGATGTCGGGACAATCTCGGTCAACATGACGCAGCGTGACCCAAACTTCCACTCTCTGGAGGATCGCTTTGGAACGCGCACCACGGACAAGAACTGGGCCGTCGCTGCCACGATTGGATTTGAACGCTTCTTACCCCGCAGTTGGGCCGGGACAAGCTTGGGATTCTCGTATTCCCACGCCGAACAGATCCAGAACCCGAAGTACGTGCCCGGGACGGATATTCCTGTAAACGAGGCTGCACAGCGTACGGCTGACGTCGCGCGAACCAAGGGGGGCTCCGAAAGCGATCTTTCGCGGGTCGCTGATTCCGTCCGTCTCCAGTCGCAGACCATCAACGTGACAGAGACCTATGCTCTTCCCAATATCAAGCTCAATCTCCCGGTAGAACACTGGTTGGTGAGCGAGACGATCAACAAGTTATCGTTTGCATATTCGTACACGAGGACGACTCGTCGGAGTCCAACGACTCTCTCGCTCGATCAGTGGCAATGGAACACTCGGGCAGGCTACGGGCTGCAGTTTAGCGACAGGAACTATGTCTCCCCATTTTCGCTGTTTGGTGATTTCTTCTTCTTCAGACCGTGGAAAGACCTGAAGCTCTACTACTCGCCAAGGGGACTCAATGTCTCGGCCACGCTTGCACGGGCGCAGACGCTCGAACAAGCCCGCAA
>Ga0315281_10001789_pt1 | contig 31866 bp, 33 predicted proteins | sample YL17G07_0_MG_FD_204540 | JGI IMG/M metagenome (GOLD analysis project Ga0315281, IMG submission 204540) | Sediment microbial communities from Yellowstone Lake, YNP, Wyoming, USA - YL17G07_0 | ecosystem: Environmental > Aquatic > Freshwater > Lake > Sediment | place: USA: Wyoming | collected...
GGGCGATTGACGATACCGTCAGAATTGCGGGTGAGGGACACTAAGGCGACGTTGATCCCGGCAGGGCCTTTCCTGATAATAGTACCCATCCCGAGCCGGCCCTTGGAGAGTTCAGCGAGCTGGCTTCATACTAAGCTCAGCAGGAAGGAACTGAAGGCTTTGGCGGAGAAGCAGGCACGTAAGGATGCCGTCAAAAGAGCTAGGAAGCGGAAGCAGATTTGATGATAGAGACAGACATGCTTTACGCGCATGTCAAGTTGGATGATTGGCTGAAGCCCACAGCTGAGAAGCTTATGCGCCGCATCGTTCAGGGGGAATTCGGTGTTGTGGTAACAAGCAGAGAGGTGCTGCATGAACTATACTACGTCTCGATGGCTGAAGGAGTTGACCTTGAATCGTTCATCTCCAGACTGGCCGCCCTAACCTCAATATCGAACCTTAGGTTCGTAGACACGACGTCGGAAATCGACATACTAGCAGCGACGCTCATGAAACAGTTCAGGCTGAACTCGATCTTTGATGCCTACTATGCCGCAACAGCCCTGAACGCAGTTGCGGATCACACCATAGTTTCCACGGATGAGGTTTTCGACAACGTGACGGGAATCAAGCGGATGGACCCACGAACTCTGTAGTTCAAAGCGGGGAATTTTGCTGTTACTTGCTTCCTTATTCATGAAAAATCCTCAAGCCTGCTAATGGAAACCGAGTCACTCAATGTCGCATGTTCATTCCATCGACCAGCACGGCTAACGTAGGCTTCCACAATGTCCGAGCTGGGTTCAACAGCAACCATCATTGATACTAATGCAAGGCTTCTTTCAGAATTTCCACGTAGACTTCAGCAGCCTTCTTGACTGATTCAACCTCCACGTATTCTTCAGATTCATGGAGTCTGCCGCCAGTTGGCCCGAATTCGATTGTGGGAACCTTCCCTTCGCTGACCATTATGCATGAATCGCATGGTCCCTCATGGAAGGAGAGCTCAGGCCGCTTTCCGAGAACCCGGCTCGCCGCATTCATAATCAATTGCACGTGAGAGTCATTGTCGGGTATTTCGAATGGTTCACAGAACGGCGTTTCCCGGTTAACCAGCTTCGCTTCAGCATCAATTCCAAGATCATGAATGAGCGTGATCAAGTCCGCAAGAGCTTGTCTTGAACTGTAACCCGGCACAAGGCATCTATCTATGACTAGGTGGCAACGATCTGGAACCACCATGACTTCGTCCTGCCCACCTTCAATCTTCAAGGTATTCACAGTGCACCCCCCTAGCCTGGGGTGAGTTGGGTTGTGGAGTTTCGGGAGAGCATTAAGCAGAACGGCCGCTCTCTCGATGGCATTTGCGCCGTGATCGGGCCACATAGAATGCGCCGCTTTACCATGAACCTCAACGTCGAAAACAACTCTCCCTCTGTGAGCGGTGACGACTTTCAGATCTGTTGCTTCTGAGATCATCGCGAAATCCAGTCCACTCGTCAAACCGCTCTGGATGAGCGCGTATGTGCCGCGATCAATCGCTTCCTCATCCACCACAGCTGCCACAGTGAGTTCTCCACGTTTTGGAAGACCTTCACGTTTGCACATGGCTACTGCCCATAGGATGCATGCAAGGCCGGACTTCATGTCGATGGTTCCGCGACCGTGCATCTTCCCTTGTTCTACCTCGGCACCGAACGGGTCATGAATCCAGCCCCTGCCAGGCTCGACCGTATCCATATGACCATTGAGCATAATCCGAGGTCCAGGTTTCGAGCCTTTCAGGACAGTGATTACGTTTGGTCTGTTCGGCTTCACGTCTAGAATTTGTGGTTGGAGACCGTTCTTTCTGAGCCAATCAGCAATGAAAGACGCTATTCGATGCTCGTCGCCGCATACGCTTGGTATCTTTACGAGATCAGACAAAAGTGAGACAATGTCATCTTTCAAAGCCTTCACTCACAGGCATTTATCGAGACGCTGATGGCTAGTTCATTCTGTAATATTATGTGTGAGATGAATTACCGTTTCCGGTCTTTTGGAAGATGAGAATGGCATCGTCTCCAAGTGATATCCTCTGGGCTAGTATGAACGCTTCTTGCTTTACCTCGCTGATAACGTGCTCCACGTTCATTATTGGTGCTCCAAATTTCCGCGAGAACACATTTCCCTTTGCTCGCTCAACGATCACTAACCGGCCAGCGTCTCTGAGGATCCTCTTGAATTCACCAAGAACTGTGGCTTTCTCTCCAATCTCATGGAATACATGAACGAGTAGAATTACGTCCACACTTGCGTTTTCAAGCTCGATCTTACTTCCGTCACTTTGCACATGATTGACGCTCGTATGATGCTTCTTCGCATTGGCGACAACTTTCTCCAACATCTTTGGAGAGACATCAACTGCGATTACTCTTCTGGCTACCTTGGCGAGCGGAATAGTGTAGAATCCCGGTCCACATCCGAAATCCACTGCGACATCGTTTGATCTGACGCCTAGCCTTGAGATGAGCTGGTCGGGTGGAGCTAGAAGTCGTCTGACTCGATTGTTCAACAGGAAGGCGAGCTTATCTGGGAAACGTCTGTGAGTGTGAGAGGTCAAGTATACTCCAGCCAACCTCACGGAAGTCGGATGCACGGAAAAGCGTTTGCGGTTCACGACCTGAGCTGTTCAGGGCTCAGTGCTTACTCAGCAACGATCTGGGAATTTGTCAAAAATCATAAGGACAACGACCACGCCAATCTGATCTCATCATTAGTGTAAGCGAGAGATGTGGAAATGCCTGAACCAAGATGCCTATGGGACGTTAAGGTTCCAATGCGCGATGGAGTAAGACTAGCGGCGAACGTATACCTCCCAGAGGGTGACGGCCCATTTCCAGTTCTGTTGAACCGAACCCCCTACGGTAAGGATACTGTTCTCCGATCACGGAGAGTACAACCGTACGTTAAGGTAGGCTATGCTGTCGTTCATATGGATGTGCGGGGGCGCGGCAACTCTGAGGGCTTCTACAAGCCGAACTTTCAGGAAATAGAAGACGGCCACGATAGCATACAGTGGGCAGGCACTCAACCTTGGTCGAATGGCAAGGTTGGAACCTTCGGCGGATCATACGAAGGCTGGACTCAAATTTATCCAACTCGACTCGGATCCAAGTATCATAAAGCCGCGTTCTTGATGTGCACACCGTCGATGCATCCTTTCGAAGAAGGACCATACTGGTCTGGAGTCCCGAATCCGATTGGAGCGATGCTGTCGCTCTACACATCGGGAAAGACAAACAAGGAAGAAATCAATGACATGGATTGGGAATCCGTACTTCAGGTACGTCCGCTCAAGGAGATTCTGCACCACCTTGGGCTAGTAGAGAATTATGTTGAGGAACGCTACGAACATGAGACCTTAGATGACTATTGGAAGCCACTGTGGTGGGACGGTGTTCTGAACCTCACGAAGATTCCGTGTTATCACGTGAGCGGATGGTTCGATGACGATCAGAAGGGCACGCTTGTCAACTTCCAAGCCCTCGCCAACGATCATCCAGACTCCGAGGTTCGACGAAACCAGAAGCTACTGATCGGTCCATGGCCGCATCGCCTGTCCACTGACAGTAGCAAACTTGGCGACTTTGATTACGGATCCCATTCCATTGTTCCTCTGCACAAGGAAGCCATCCGCTGGTTCGACTACTGGCTTAAGGGCGTCGAAAACGGAATTATGAAGGAACCACGAGTTCGACTGTTCCTCATGGGTGCTAATCGCTGGATTGAGAGCGACACCTTCCCCATTGCTGAGAGCCGATCGCGCACGTTTCTCCTTGGAGCCGAAGGAGCAGCAAACAGCCTCATAGGCAAAGGAAAACTCGGCGAGAAGCACGCATCCACATCCTCTTCCACATTCACATACAACCCTGAGCGACCAGCCCCGACTCCGTTCTGGAAGGAGAACTTCCAGAATGGGTCAAATGAGGACCTTAGACCCATCCAGCGGCGAGACGATGTTCTAGTGTTCACATCAGATTCACTTGTTGAACCTCTGAACGTTGTTGGCTTGCTTGCCGCTGAGCTATACGTGAGCACCTCGGTCGTGGACACGGATTTCGTCGCTCGCCTTTCGGATGTTGCACCCGACGGGTATGCGCAGCGGTTGAACGTTGGGATTACGAGGCTCCGTTTCCGTGAAGGCTACGACAAAATAAAACTCGTCAAGCCTGGAGAGATCATGAAGATCACTATTGATATGTGGGCTACCGGTCACCAGTTCAAACGTGATCACCGTGTTCGATTGGAAGTGACTTCAAGTGCTTACCCCACATGGGCGCCGAACTACAACACCGGCGGCAAAGTCTGGGAAGAGACGACTCCCATAATCGCTCAGCAAACCGTCTACCATTCACACCAATACCCTTCTCGCCTCATTCTGCTCGAGCTCGCTGAGCCCAGATTCGTCGATGCTTGGCCTGAGAGCCGATGGAGATAGAAACTTAGGTCGCGCACACTATGTTTTTCATTGCCATAGGGCAAAACTGATCGTGAAGACATTTTGCCTTATTGCGCGCGATGTGGCAGTGTTCTTCCGGAAAAGGCGCGGTTCTGCCCGTTCTGCGGCCTACACTCCGTGAGCTCTACGGGACGGGAAACAGCAACAGAGAGGCTGTTCTTTCTACTTTCTGGTATTATTGTGGGTGTCCCCGTCGCACTGTTCTTCGAATCAATCTTTCATCTGTGGTTCACGACGCTAGGGGTAGCGACCGTGGTCGCGCCCTTCGTGGAAGAATTCGCAAAAGCGGATCCATTGTTCTACCGACGAGAAAAGACAGGCAGGTCATTGATGATTCTTGGCTTACTGTCGGGTTTCGGATTTGGATTGGCTGAGTTCTTCGTCTACGTCTATAGTGGCGTTCCGTTCTTAGACAGGTTACCAGCAGTAGCGTTTCACGCAGCCGGCACATCGATCGTAGGGTATGGTGTCTACAGGCGCGAAACGGTCAGGTACTTTGCGCTTGCCGTATCGTTGCATTTCTTGAATAATCTCTTCGGTAGTTTGGGTTTGTTGTGGCTTGTTGGAGGCTTGGGAGCTACATTGGCATCGTACTATTTCGCTTGGGCCTTCTTCAAGCGGGTTTCAAAAGACCTACATTAGGATGCGATTCTCCGCGACTCTACGTCGACCAGACCGCCGTTGAATTTGCGATCTGTCAAAATCCATGCCACATGGCTAGATCTGAGAGAAACCGAGTTACAAACATCTACAGATATTGCTGCTACACACTCCTCTCTCGGTGGCAGAGCGGCGGTTTACCTGCTGAAGATTGCACGGAAAAGAAGGCGTAACCACATCAAAGACAGAATCTTAAGCAGGCCTCGCCACGACCACTTACGTTATGAAGAGAAGCTTATGGCGTTACATGAACATGCCTCTCAGGTTTCCTCTGCGACTAGTATCGATGAGATAGTTTCGTGTACATTGGACGCAATGGAATTCGGGGTGAGCTTCGACTACGCCAATGTCAACATGATCGAAGGAAATCGGTTACTCTGCAAGGGAACGAGGGGAATGGCGGAGTATGCGAAGCCAGATCTCCCACTTAATCGACCAAGAGCGATGACGAGGGCGGTAAAAGGGGCAACCACAATTCGAGTCGCAGACACCAGGAACGAAGAAAGCTACCTCGATCCAACAGGAAACCCAGACAGAAAAAATCCCGCAATGCTCTCAGAACTTGCGGTCCCAGTAATCGTGGACAGGAAACCTGTCGCTGTTCTGAATGTAGAGAGCACGCGTCTGAACGCGTTCACTGATGAAGATCAAAGACTTCTGGAAACTTTAGCAAGCCACGTTGCCTCCGAACTGAAGCGCTTGGAGCAAACAGCTTACACAAACGGACCACTGGAACAATTGAGCGACAGCGAAGAACGGCACCGACCCCCACTCCACGTGCGAAAAGTCGTCTTGAATATCGTCGACAACATCTTTGACACTATGCTCAGTGGGGCCGAACTTACTATAAGTGCCAAAGAATCAAATTTCGAAATCAAGTTTACACATACAGCGACCGGCATTACGCCGGAGGATCTAGCGAACAGGGGGATTGAGTTAGGATTGGCAAACTGCAGACGAGCGGTCGAAGCCCACGGCGGATCGGTCCGCGTCGAGAGGACGATTGGAGGAGGAACCACGTTAACGGTAAACCTTCCCGTAAATGCAGAGATAATGGAATGATGGAGAAATGAGCGAAAAAGTGAGAATCATAATTGTCGATGACGACGAGACCATAAGGAAATCGATCGCGACGGTACTCGAAGGCGCCGGGTACTTGGTTGACACTGCAAAGAGCGGTAAAGAGGCAATTGAGAAAACTGACAGCAAATTCTACAATTTGGCATTAATCGACATACGCCTCCCTGACATGGAAGGGACACAGCTCTTGACGGCAATGAAAGAAACTACACCGCAAATGGTCAAGATCATGTTGACCGGATTTCCGAGCATGCAGAATGCCGTGGATGCCGTGAACAAAGGAGCTGACGGTTACATTGTGAAACCAGCAAGAATGGATGAAGTTCTCAGAGTGGTTAAGGAACACTTGAGGAAACAACTTGAAGCGAAAGAGTACAGCGAGAACAAGGTCAAGGAATTCATCGAGACACGCGTGAAGGAGCTCGAAAATAAGGAAAGACCCACTTAGACAGATAAGCAGTGATTTGTTAGTGATTTAATGGCGTGTAAGGTCCGCGATAAGTTTCCTGTATGATATTTCCGCCATCGATGACTATATGCCGCCCTGTCAGGTATTTCGATTCATCTGATGCCAGGAATGCGACCAGCTCTCCCACCTCCTCTGGAGTCCCGAGTCTGCACATTGGAATTGTGCTACCAAGCCGTTCCACATCCTTGTCAGGATAGCCAGGTTCAGAGGTCTGTTCTCTTCCTCCTGGAGTGTCGATGTGCCCGGGACATATGCAGTTGACGTTTACCCCGTATTGCGCCACCTCTAACGCTAATGCCGTCGTGAAACCCAAGACTGCAGCTTTCGAGGCCGCGTAGGCGGTCTGCCTGCCAGTCGGGTCGGCGACAAATGGCCCGGTAACGGAAGACATGTTCACTATCTTCCCATACTTCTGTTTCATCATGATCGGAAGAACTGCTCTCGCGCATCTGAACATTCCATAAACGTTGACATCGAACATTGTGCGCAGAAAAACATCCGACATATCGATCAAGTTGCATCTTGGATAGATTCCTGCGTTGTTGACGAGTATGTCTACCCTCCCGAACTTAGTCCAAGCTTCTTGGACCACGCGATTGACTTGATCTGTGTCCGAGACATTCATTTTGAAGGCTATCGCGCTATGGCCAGCATTCGAAATTTCCTGCGCCGTCTCTTGAACGGCCTCTGATAGGTCTGTGAGTATGACCTTCGCTCCTTCCCTCGCGAGGACTTGAGCAATACCTGCTCCTATTCCTCTCCATGCACCTGTAACTATCGCGACTTTGTTGGTTAGCTTGTTCATTTCCTATCACTCGTCTTTCTTAGATAAGCTCTCCAAGTCATCGCCCATCTTGCTGGATCATGAGAGGGACTTTGATCTACTCTCGATATGGCGGCGTTGTGAGGCGCTGTCTTGATGATCTCAGGATTCGTGTAGGCCTCTTGGGAGATCTGACGCAGGACTTCAGTAAATCTATCGAGGTCTTCCTTAGGCGTTGTTTCGGGTGGCTCTGGCGTGAAAGGTTCTGGAACGATCCAAGGCTCGTGACTCGTCTCCATGTCTTGAAGACCGAAATCGATCATTCTATGGTTGACATCCTCGACACCAATCCCTGTATCTTCCTTCAGCTTTTGAAGGCTAAATCTGGCTTCCTGCAACCTTATTGGGTGGGCTTTCTGCCACGGCAGGCTTACTCCACGAATTTCCAGCAATTTCTTGATCAGGTAGTTGTTGTTAATGACAGCCACTTCTGAGACCTCCCTTAATCCATCGGCACCCATCGCCAACAGCCATGCGTAGGCTCTAACCACGTTGCCTATGACACCGTAGAATTCTCCTACCTTCCCCACGCTCTGTGGCCTCTCGTAATCGAGATAGTACTTGTTTCCATCCGACCGTACGAGCGGAATGGGGAGGAACTTACTGAGTTCCTTGCTCGCTCCGACTGCGGCGCTACCTGGTCCTGTGGACGCATGAGGAGTTGAGAATGACTTGTGTAGGTTGAAGTGGCATAGATCCGCGCCTACATCTCCGATGCGCAGTCTACTCAATACTGAATTGGCGTTGGCTTGATCGATAGCTACGAGTCCGCCCGCCTCATGAATCAGCTTAACGTACTCCTCTAGGTTTGCGTCAAAGACCCCTGTATCATATGGATCAGTCATCATTAGGCCCGCTGTTCGCTTCGAGACCGCTGCCTTTAGCGCCTCTATGTCTGGATAGCCAGTCTCTTCGTCCGGGTACAGAGTCACAACCTTGAAGCCTGCAGCTGCAGGTGCACCACCGTTGCATGGATGCGAGAGTACCGTCGTAATGATCTCGTTTCTTTGCTCCAGCTCTCCGTTGAGTTTGTGGTAAGCTCTGATTATGCGAGCATTTGTGAAGACGGCATGAGCTCCGCCGCGAGGCTGTAGGGAGAACTCAGCCATTCCTGAGATCTCGCACAACAATTTCCCGAATTCGTACAGTATCCCCAAGATTCCCTGAACAGTTTCGACGTCTTGGAGCGGGTGAAGATCAGCTAGTTTCGGTGACCTAACTATGGCTTCGTCCACCTTTGGACTGTACTTCATAGTGCACGTTCCGTGCATATGTATGCCTGAGTCGACTCCGTAAGTCTGCTGCGACAGGCGAATGTAATGCCTCACAACCTCAGGTTCTGAGATCTCAGGAAGCTTGGGAGACTCCTTTCTTCGCATTTCGTTTGGAATGTGCGACGTCACATCACCAACTATTGCTTTAATTTCCTCCTCAACTTTCGGTGTACGATGGCCTCTTCTACCTCTTTGTCCCAATTGATAGATGACTGGCTCTCGCCAATTCACGGCGTGATACCCGGTCATTTCTTCTTGCCTCATCTGACGATCTCCTCAAGCGCGGAGGCAAGTCTGTCTATGTCCGATTTGGAGTGCACCTCTGTAACGCAGTATAGAGCTGTCTGGCCGAGTTCCGGAAACTCTCTTAAGAGATCCTTCCCACCAAGGATCCCGGACTTCAGCAGAGCTTTGTTTACCTCTGCTACAGTTTTCCCGGTCGCGTCTACGTTGACTGTGAACTCTTCAAAATGAGGGGAGTTAAAGATCGGAACCTTGACGCCCTTCACTTCTGAAATGCGCTTCATCGCATAATGTGATCTTTGCATGATGCCCTCCGCAAGCTCTCGTATCCCTTGAGGACCCAAGAGGGACATGTAGACTGCAGCGGTTATGGCCCAAAGGACTGTGCCAGTTCCAGTGAACGATTTCGCCTTCTCTCTTGCGGCGAACATTGTTCTCTCAGGTAGGACGTAGGTGAATCCCCATTCCCCTTTTGTCTTGGTAGTTGTGATTGTGATTAATCTGTGAGGGATTGTAGCCAAATGCTCCCTAATGTCATGACATGCAATGAATCCCAGAAGCGCCCCGCCGTAGTTCATGTGCATTCCAAGAGGTTGACCTTCGCCACAGACTATGTCGGCGCCGTACTCTCCTGGAGGAGTCAAGATTCCTAAGGAGAGAGGTTCAACGCCAACTATCGACAACGCGCCGTGGTCGCGGGCAATCTTGGAGATCTCTTTGCCTCTTGTCTCGATGAATCCCAAGTAGGTCGGATTCTCGACGTAGACTGCTGCCGTTTTTGAGGAGATCTTGTCTTTCAAATCTCCAAGGTCAAGTTGCCCGTTCTCTGCGTCCCTTCCAATCAATTTGATGTCCGCTAGACGACCGCAGTAAGCCCTCAACGCAGATAACCTGTCGGGACCAATCGTCTTCGGTACGAGCAGCTCGTGCCGATCAGTGATCGTCAAGGCCATACGAGCAGCGTCGCCAGCAACAGTTGCCCAGTCATACCAAGGAAAACTTACGACATCCATCGCAACGAGTTCGCCAATCATGCTCTGGAACTCGAAGAGAGCTTGATACCTACCAAGGTCCGTGTACACGTCGCCGGCATATGCAGTCAGGAATTCTGATCGCGAATTGATCTCGTCACAGACTGCGGGCACATAATGCGGCCAACAGCCAGCCCCTAAGAATGAGAGTAGTTCCTTGCTGGTCCTGTTTCTTGAAAGCAGACCTTCAACATGACGCCTTATTTCATATTCGGATTTGGAATGAGGTAAGTTCAGGTTTCTTCTGAGCCTAATGCTCTCAGGGATAACCGCAAAAAGATCTTCGGCACTCTTCACGCCTATTTCATCAAGCATTGCTTTCTTCGTTTCAGGATCGCTATTGGGAATGTATGGGTGAACGGGTAAGGTCTTTCACCAAAATCCCACTTTCGCTTGGATGAACTATAAAACGTCGTAACCAAGTCGAGCTAAGCATAAGAGAAGTTGTGGTGAGAGATAGTTGACGAGTCTCTTTTTGGTCAGGAAAACTTCAACTTGACCTAACCCGATACGCGGCTCTAGTCCTATAGCCAGTTATCACTTGCAAGTAGCCCGTCATCATTGCATCGACACCTCGGTCGTCGGTATCGACTAGCAGTGGTTTCCCTCGTAGGGAAGTGAGTTTGTTGGGGGTGGCAACGACAACGATGTTCTCTTTCCCAACCTTCTTGATTATGTCTGGGCTTATCTGTTGGCTTCCTCTGCCGAATATGAAGCCCTGCTGACCGATCACGGTCACGACAATCTTCGTCTTCCTGTCTTTAGCAAGTTCCAGAAGTTGCTTCTCGTTGACATCTGAAGCGAGAAGTCGGCCGTTGTAAACTACATCAACGCCTAGCAGCGTTTTCCTTAAACCCATTTTCTCTACGATAGCTCTTGTTGTGGTTCCGGGTCCAAAAATGTAAGCGCAGTCTGGCTGTATGTTCTCTATGAAATCAGAAGCAATTGCCTCTGCAACGTACTTGTCCTCGGGTGGACTACTTGCCTTCGAGGCTTGAACATAGTCTTCGTCATTTGGTATGCGAAGGTAACCATACAATCTCGCCTGGACGCGGTCTTCTCTGAACGCTTGCTCATCAACATCCATAACCTCAGCTTCGCGAGTAGACGTCACCCTCTCCTGCAGGTACCTTGCAGCAAGGTCGCCTGCTCTTTCTGGATTTATTGCGAAGACACCGGAATGCATTTTGGCGCCTGCCGGAATGCCTAGGACTGTTAGTTTCTCACCGACGGCTTCGCAGATGTCTCTCGCTGTTCCGTCGCCACCCGCGAAGAGTAGGAGGTCCACCGGTAATCTCAGCATTTCTTTGGCTGCGTTCTTGGTGTCGGTTGGAGTTGTATGCGCCTTCGGCACGGAGCCTACGACGTTCGGATCAAAGGTGCACTCCCTCGCTTCCTCTTCACCCATTTCGTGAGGATGGGTGAAGAGTTCAATGCTGCCTTTGATGGAACTGATTCGACTGAGTGCTTCAACTGCCTTGCGTGGAGAAATGGGAACAGCGCCTAGGCGGATGGCTTTCTCAAGAATGTCCTGTCCATCAGTTCCCTTCAGTCCAACTCTGCCGCCCATACCTGCAATGGGGTTTACTATGAGCCCCAGTTTCTTCTTTGACGCCATTTTTCTCATCTGTGTCCAAGGGAGATCCAGTATCGGTTTAGGATTTTATGACGCCTGTCTGCGTGGCGATCTCTACTGCAGTTTCGGTTGTCATAGATTTCTCCATGAGAATCGTGTGAAAATCAGGACGGTCATGCAGCCACGCTTCGTTGATTTTCCTAGCCCTGGTCAAGGTTCTGACGACGGCCTGATCGGTCAAGCCGATTTGCTCTGCTGTTGCTGGGGCTCCGATCTCCTCTAAGGCTTTCTTCACCGCCATCCAATCCAGTCCTTGAAAGTGTGCCATTAGAATTGTTCCTATGGCGACCTGCTCTCCATGCAGGCCGTTAACATTGGCTTGGATCTGCTCCTCCATCAATCCTTGCGCTACGACGTGTTCGCTTCCGAAGAGTATTCTGGAATCTCCGCCCATCTGTGTAAGGAATCCGTCGTTCATCATCGCCTGCAGGAACACGTTGAAGGCTTCGTCTTCTTTTCTCCTTATTCGCGACGCGTTCTCCATCAGGTATCGTGTCTGAGCTTTCGCGAGCATTATCGCGTATTCGCTGTATACATCGGTTTTCCGGTGAGAGTAGGCGAGGTTCCAATCCTCTATTGCGCAGATCTTTGAAATGTAGTCGGCGAATCCTGCAGCCTGGAACCTCCATGGAGCTTCCTTTACGATGTCTGTGTCAACTATGCAGGCCAAGGGAGGCCCTACCGCTAGATCATAGTCCCCTTCATGCGACTTACTGTCAACCCCTACCGTCTCGCCTCTGAAGGTAGCTTTGATTCCAGTCATCGCGTCTGCAGCGAAAACGGTTGGAACTGTGATCCAGCGACAGTTCTCGAGGAAAGCCGAAGCTTTCGCGATATCTATGTTCACGCCACCGCCAATGCCAAATACCAAGCAGGGTTTGAGTAGTCGTATCCGCTCACGCGCTTTCTCAACTTCTGATCTAACAGCCCCCTTCTCCACAATAGTCGTATCGACTTGCTTGAAACCAGACTTCGATAGGAATTTCGAGAATCTCTCGCCGGCGATTCTCCACGTGTTATTGTCGTTTATCAGTACAGCGTTTCTTTCTTCAACACCAATCTCCTTGCAGAGATCTGCCACACTCTTCAGCGCACCCTGGCCGAAGAGAAATCGCCCACAAAAATCGACGTACCTAGACAAGTATGAATCATCATGGCTACACTGCGGACACTCCCTATTTTCGCTTTGATCACTGAGAGAAATATACCTCGGACAATCGACACGAGGAGATTTCACATACCTGAACCTGGCCTCCGTATTGAATTGGTCAAAGACGCTGTTAGGTGTCAGACACCTTCAAACTCGCCGCGCACTGCCCCGAGATGCGAGCAAAATGCCTGGGTGGTGCAGATTGGAAGCCACCCTGTTCTGGGTGGAGTCCACCCTATGTGGGATTGGATATGGCCTTGTGGGCGTGGTACACCCAATCACAGGTGTAGGACACCCTCCAACTGGCACGCACAACCCTAAGATGCGAACAGGATGCTGAGGCCTCGCAGGATGTCTAACACACATTTTCAATTGTCTAACACCTCCGAACCTTAGGGCCGAATTCACCCTGTGCGAGATGAGGCAAGAATCGTGGATGTGGGACACCCAAGCAAGGGTGTGGAACACTCTACATTGGGCTGATTTTGGTGCATCTTAAGCAGAGGTAATGGCTCTAATTATTCTGGATATACCTCACTCCTCGGTCCGTTAGTGTCGCATCAGAAGCTGCATAGTCGGCGATTTATTGCCAAGGCCTAGCCCAATGCTGCAGCATGGTTGCTGTGAGCGGATGACCTGGGGTCTAGAACCGTTCTTGCAGGGTATGATTGCGGGATATGGCATCGCGATCCCTGTTGGTCCAATAGCCATTTTGATCATTGAGTTGGGGATTCGTCGTGGATTCTCGTTTGCCTTCTGTGCGGGTGCCGGTGCTGCGTCCGCTGATTTGATCTACGCAACTATCGCATCTGTAGCAGGCACATTCTTGGTGGCAATTCTGGAGCCTATCTCGCCCATCATTCGCGTCGTGAGCGGCTTGGCATTGATTGCCATGGGTGCATGGTTACTCTACCAAGGAAAGAGTTCGAACAGTCAGGAGAAGATTCGGGGCTACAATTCAACGAGTTGCCTGAATACGTACGGCATGATCCTCGGGTTGACGCTCATGAACCCCGTCACTGTGACATATTTCACAACGCTGATCTTAGGATTGAAGACGAGCGCCGCCTCATCGCCAACGGATGTGCTACTCTTCGTTGCCGGAGCCTTTCTGGCGTCTCTCTCTTGGCAGACCTTTCTCGCGTGCATCAGCGGTCTGACCCATAAGCGTCTTCCACCGAGATTGCAGTCTGCGACTTTCGCTGTGGGGAATTCCATGATCATTGTGTTAGGCATCTTGATTCTAATCGGATTTGCCATATGATTTGCTTCCCGAGGCTGGGACGCGACAAGAGAAGTTCCTGTGTGCCATCGAGATTGGAACCCATAAATCTGAAGTCTGGAGGATTTAGGCCTCGGGCCTGCCATGACTGTGTCTCGGATCGGTGTATTGGGTATTCCTTTCAACGTTGGCTGGAAGGGTGAAGGTATCGACGAGGCGCCCCAAGCGCTGCGTGCTGCAGGACTAGTTCAACAACTCCGGTCCGTTGGACTTGAGGTCCGGGATCTAGGCGATGTGGAGTGCAGACTGCCTGAACGCGACTGGAGTAACCCGAAACTCCTCAACCCTGCCCAAGTCATTGCCCTGTGCAAAGAAATCGCGCCTCGGGTTGCAGAGTGTGTAAGGTCGGGTTTGTTTCCTCTGATTTTGGGTGGCGAAGATGGTATACTGATGGGTATTGTGGCAGGTCTGCAACAGGCCTTGAACAAGCGAATTGGACTAATCTACTTGGATGCCCATGGGGATTTCAACACGCCTGAAACTACGCCCTCTGGCTTGATTGGTGGAATGAACGTGGCTATGGTGGCGGGACGTGGGCCAGAAGAGCTGACAACGATTTTCGTCGATAAGCCGCAGTTGCCCGAAGAGGCGATTGTTCTGTTCGGAACACGCGATCTTGATCCGCCTGAGAAACTCGCACTTGAGAACTCGAAGGTAACAGTCCTCTCAATGGACCATATCAAAAAGGTGGGTGCAGGTGAAGCCATGAGGAAAGCCCTCAAGATCCTCAAGCCTCACGTGGACACAGTATACTTGCACATGGATGTGGACGTCTTGGGTCCGGAGGATATGAGTGCCTTGATCCTCCCAGTTGCAGATGGATTGACGTTAACAGATTGCGCGTCAGGTCTAGAGGTGGTGGGAGAAAGCGGTATGCTATGTGGTGCCGCGTTTATGGTATTCAATGCTCGGAAGGACCCTACGGGAAGCGAAGCCCCTAAGATAATCGGACTTGCCAAACACTTGGCTCAATCCATGAAACATTCGACGTAGCCTCATTGAGTGCTCGATACTCGTTTGTATTCGACTCTGGCTCGAGAACGTACTATGTGTGCGAAGCTAAGCTTCGTTTGCGTCGTAGTAGGTAGAGTGACGCTGCGAGTGCTGAGAATGCTATGATGGCGACCCCGTTGAACTCGGGCACTGGGATTTTGCTCTGTTCTAGGGAAATGCTCTGTCCCTGCTGATTCATACCTGCCGTCACAGTACCGGGCCAAGACTGGGGAACAAAGCCTGGAGCGCTTAACGTGAACTTGTACGTGCCCGGAGTCAGGTACGCCTCGAAAAAGCTATCATATACGGAGAGGTTCCACGATGCACCATCGGCACCTGTCACGGTCACCGTATCCCAGCTGAGCGGTCGGAATTCATCGTTCCAAGTGAACGCTAACGCATTACCCGAGACCAAGCCATTCAAGTCCACCTCGAAGGCGGCGCTAGCCCCGCCGCTGTTGTGGGCGCCTAAAATCTGCCATACGCCTTGCTGCGAGTAAGGTCCGAGATGATTCTCAGCCATACTGTGGCCTACATAGGCGCTGCTCAAGGCCGCATCTTCTGTTAGGCTAACGCCTGATGTGGCAGTAGATCCCGGAATGAGGTGGTAGGATTCACCCATCAGCAAGCCGGAAACTGGCAGGTAGTAGTTCGGAGTTGTACCCGAGTTAGCTGAGTACCAATTCACGAAATCAACTTCTGCGGTCCAACCACCCTGATAATTCGGAGCCCCGGATATGCCAGAGTTCGGAAAGAAGCCCGTTGCATTCCAGTTCGAACCGGGGTTCACGTAACAATCAAGCTCGAAGTCGCATGCGTCCGACCGAGGCCAACCGTTCAGGTACTTCGTTTGATGAGTGAATACTGGGTCGCCGAAGTACGGACCACCCCAGCCAGGCGGAGTCCCGTATCCATTGTACCCACCCTTGGGCACCCCATAAAATGCGTTTTGTCCGAATGGAGGAACTTGAGGAAGACCGGCCATGAGAACGTGGAGAGACGTCACGCCCCCTGGCAGAAAGTTGTATGTCTTTAGTGGGTTAGGTTGGGGCTGAAGCGCACGTCCAGCGCCATTAGTTGTTACAGGTCCGAACGGGTATTGGTTTGTTCCGTCAGCAGCCCTCGCGAACCCCGTGCCTACCAAGTACATGCCTTCGCTGGACATCCATTCTGCAACCAAATTGCCAGAATCATCGAATAATCGAAGTCTAGCCGACATGTTCGCAGCGGTGGGAGTGATGATGTGTTCTTTCTTGAAGAGAATGTCTAGGGTCACGTTGACTCCGACAACCAAGTTGATCCTGAGATTCGCAATCTGACTTCTCTGGGCGTAGGCGGAGAAAGAGTTGTCCTGGATATACCCGTAGGTGAAGGCCCGCAAATCATACTGGCCTGAGTCAAACGCTGTTGGGTAGATCATTATCGTGTTTGTGAAGGGAGCAAACAGTGTGGTCGCGGTCTCAAACAGAAAGAGGCCAGTTGTATATCCGCCCACGGCCCCGGCAGCTCTCAACTCCTGACCGAAGAATACACCATTGGCACCTGGATAGACCTTCCCAGTCGAGTCTAGGGGGTTCCAACCTCCACCTACCGCTTGGACGGCGTTCGCGGTTACACCCGGGCAGAGTGCTCCCGCGTCACCACCTTGGTATAGGCAGCTGGTTTGGAGTTGGTTGGCAGCGGCGATGCTGGATACCGAATCGCCGAGAAAATCGACCAATGTTCCGTTGCGGTAGAATCCCACATCAATCTCCTGTCCAACAGGATGCCCCTGAAAGTCAAAGCCTGTTGGATTTCCCCAAACCCACGGCCTACTCACGCGCGGCTGCTCCCAGTCGGTGCTGTAGACTGTTACGTTGAAGCCTGCGCCGCGGATCATATGGTCACTGATACTGATCGAGTTACCGCTGAGAGTCACGGAAACCGGAGCCTGCGGATTTTGCTCCAAGTAACCTAACACATACACTTGCGAACTGTACGTGCCGGCTGGAATACCGTAATTTTCTCCACCCCAAGTGTCGTTGATACCCCAGAATTGAATATCCGCGCGACCGGTCTCAATCGCGTGCGCATTCAGTTTCGCTTCATCAAGGTCGACGCCCCAAATATCCTGAGAGGTTGTAGGGACATTAAATCCACCACTGTACGCTCCCTGACTGGGATAGTTTCCATGGTATCCCAGCAATGTTTGATTGTACGACCATACTTGGCCACTCCCGTCGACAAGAACACCTGACATCAAGCCTGCCCCAGTGTCGATTGGATCCTCTGTCATGCCGTTGATGGTGTTGTGGAAGTGAACTGTCTTATTCACCCAACTCGAAAGGCGTAGATCGATTGGTAGCGATACATCACCAGCCCACTCTTTCGGCGTCACATCGAAGTAGTATTCCTGAAACGTGAAACCGTCCAAAGCGGACTGCACGTAGCGAAAGACCCATGCGCGAGCGTAGTATCTGCCCGATGTGAGACCATTTACCCAAGTCGCGTAGACCTGGGGCACCATACCGCTAAGGTCCTTTGGCGCACCATACTCACCTTTTGCGCCGAATTCGAATTGGAACGGGTTCGCTGTTCCGCCTTGGACATACCAGTGCTGTGGAGGCCCAACGCCCATCGGATCCTGTAGGTCTAGGTTCTGGACTGGAACGAAGGGACCCATGAGGGGATCCGTGCCAACTGAGACCTGATAGTACGAAGCTCCAGTACCACTGGTGGGAAAGCCGTACCCATTCGCCGGGTTGTATTCATGCCATGGAAACGCAATGTTACTGGCTAGGCGTGGATCACCACACTGCCCCGCGTGTACAAATCCGTAGAAGAACTCCTGACCACCCGCTACGCATGGCGAAGGTGACCATGAAATCAAATGCGCATTTGGATCAGGCTTGTGATTTGCCGTAGGCCCGTCGTAAAGCTCGATCTTGACGTACGTACTCTCTGGCCAGGGTTGATCACCGAACTGGTGCTTTGTATACACGTTACCATGAATTACGGGGCCAGGCTGCAAGTAGCCATCAAAATGCAGCGACTGACCCTTCAGGACGGTAGCGCTGGACTGGATAAGCGTTTGAGGATAACCTGCCGCAGAAGCATACAAATCGTAAATGCCCGGCGCTAGGCCTTCCACCTCATAGTGGCCTTTAGCAGTGGAATTGAAGTATCCAACGGCATCGACAGTCGGCAGGTCGGATCTCTGCTGGCCCGTGTAAGGGTCAAGGCGAATCCTCATCTTCGCATAGACCATGCCAGCCTCCTGAACTGGCTGACCGTTAAGAGTGGCATTATAGCCACCATACCTGATAACTCCAGTTATGATAGCGGGGTCGAGCTCACCTTTCACAAGCGTTACAGGCCAGTTCTCTGTAGGCAAGAACTGAGTTGGAGCTTCGCCAGGCGCTGGATTCGGAAAACACGCTGACCCTTTGCTATAGATTGCGCATGTAGGAAAAGCTGTGCCCTCTGGGCCGGCTAAGTAGCCACTATCGCCCCAGAGAAGAATCTTGAAGAAGTATCTACCAGCCACAGTCGGTGCCGTCACACCGTTAATCCTGACATAGTACCACTCACTCTTCGAAGTGAACTGGATTGTTTGACGATCATAATAGACGCTAGATCCAACCGTGTCTCGTCCATTCTCAGCTAGGACTGTGACTAGTGTCCAGCCTGGAATGTAGCGATCGTACGGTCCAACCTTCGTAACATAGATGCCAGAGTAGTCGTTGGTGAAGGATGAGACAACTTGAGATGAATCGTGCACGTTGAACCCTGGCGGGATGGCGATCATCAAACCGGTCCAACCTCTCGTTGGATCGGTCCCTTTTGGGCCCGAAGTACCGGTTCCATCAGTTCGGTAACCAGTGGTCGCAGTGATCGCGAAGATCAGGTCGCCGGTGGAACCGGTCAGTACTGCGCCGAAGGGCGCGTAGGAGTTTCCTTCAAGCTGATACCACTCGCTCGGCGCACCTGGTGGGTTACCGCCCGGGTAGGGTGATTGATATCCAGGCGAGAGGGATGAAGACGCAGCATCCGGAGAGCCCTCATACGCGTTCAGACCACTACCAGGCCAAACATATCCCACCACACCTGCTACATGATCGAAATCTAGCGCATGATAACGATAGGTTCCAGTTAGGTCACCTAGGGTGAAGTGCCCCTGAACTGGATGAATAGCAAATGCGCTCATTACGACTATTGCAGTTGCCAGAATTGCGGCTAATTGCTTCTGATGCAAGTTCTAATCAACAATGGTTAGATTGTGAACGCTGCCGCCCAGTTGCCGGAGACTGAGACTGGATTTGCCGGAGTGCGACCCGTCCCTGTGGGATTCAAAGTGCCCTGAAATGTCCCCGAACCTTGCGACCCAGAAATCCTACTCCAAGCTAGCGTCCCCGACCAGCTTCCGTCGCCTGTGAAGTCAGCATTCTGACAGGCGCCCAGTAAACATGCCTGAATCGTTCCTTTCACGTTTTCAATCGACCCGTTGAACGAGGCGAAATTTGTTTGTCCACTCCAGATGCCGTTTCCAGTGATGTGAACGGTGCCCATTGTTGTTGGAATTGTCTGGTCGATTGACATTTGCATCTGCACAGCACCCTCATGGGTTATGATAGCGTTGGTCAAATCTCCGGTAACAGTATACCCATACATGGTGAACGTGAAGGTCCCGTTCTTTGAGTCGCCGCTAACCAAGATACCACTCGAAATAGACACAAACAGGATAGCCAACGCGAGAACGGAAATCCACCGTCTGGAACCCATCATGGCGGCCAGTTGATATGTCAATAAGTATTCGACTAGGAAGAATCTTTCGATTGAATTTCCGGCGTGTCCTCGTTACAGAGCGCAATTTAATGTGTTCATATACGGGGAACTGGAATTCTTCGCTGGGTTTTCCTTTCGATCAACCCATCCAGCGTCATCCAAGAAAATCCAATAATCACCCAAACGCCCATGAGAGCTACCATGACCGAAATCTGAAGCAGATGAAACACGACCTGTAAAACAAAAGCCACACCATAAATCGCCGAGAAAATCCCGACCAGTACAAGGAATATCCGATTGAGTCGATCTTGCTTTCCAGACAATACGACCGCCCTCTTTAGGCAAGTCCTCGATCGTTTCATAAGACATTGTACGCACACAAATCGTTACAGTGCTTCTGCAGTTGATCTTCCTTCATTTCAAGTAGAAACCCCTGAACAATTCCCCCAACTATGCCGAAACAACGCTTTGGTGATAACACCTCCCCCGGGGGCGATAACACCCTGCAATGAACCCGTCTTCTCTACGTGAGCGTGCACGCCTAGGGCTGTCCATCCCCCGACAGCTCGACGAAAATGACACGTACCTTCACAGCCGACATGAGGTTGATCGAACTTGGACTTAGGAAATCTGACCTCTGACGTTTCACTCATGAGTTCCATTGCCATAATTCTCGGCACCATTTTTGTCATCGTCCAGATCAGGCAGAACAATAGACTGATTCGCGCCGCAGCCGAACAAGCACAGGCGTCAGCAATTCAAGCCAAATTAACGACCGAACAGCTGAAACAGGACCATGAACTCGCAAACATGGATATGATAATGCGGCTCTATGAATTCGCCAACACCGCAGAAGTCCAGTCCGCATGGTTAACCGTCCTAAACGCAAAGGTTACGTCGTATGAAGACTTCGAGAAACTGTCGAAAACTGAGCAAGTTGCATTCTTTCAAATCGGCGCGCTCTTCGAATCCCTCTGCGTCCTAGTCGAGCGAGGACTCGTAAAACCAGATATAATCGAGGATATGTTCCTGACTCGACTGGCTTGGGAATCGATGAAGCCATTTGTGTCAGGAGTTCGGCAACGATATGGTGGAGAAGAAAACTACGTTGCCTTTGAGAGGTTATATGAACGCTTGAGAATGCACTAACGACTATACAAAGGAAATAGTTTTGGATTTTGAATGAGGCAAGAGTTAGATGTCTCCGAACCGTGAGCGCATCCTGGTCTTCAGATCACGCAAGTGGATTAAGGTCAGGTTACTATGTTACCCGCTCGCTTTTGCCATAGCGATCCGTGTGATTGGAGCTGTTTGGATCTTTCATTTGCTAAGCCCAGAAGGCAAGTTCCATACTCCTTGGATGGACGCTAATCCGCATCTGATACTGCCCACCAGATGGACACCGATCCCACTTCCAACGTTGAACTGGCTGTGGTTGTTTAATGCTTGGGATAGTCTCCATTTTCCACTCATCGCAATTAGAGGATACATACACCCCGATTACGTCTTTCTTCCCGCCTTCCCCTTACTCATACACTTTCTTGGCGTGTTGATCGGCGACTATTGGTTAGCGGCGTTTCTTGTCACTCAGGCCTTTGCTTTAGCGAGCATCGTGGTATTCCAGCTCCTTGCAGAATTATACATGCAACCCAAGGAAGCCGTATACGCGACTCTTCTAATGTCGACCTTTCCATACGTTAGCGTATTCACTACTCTCGACTACTCTGAAGCTCTCTTTCTATTTTCGATTCTCTCAACATGGTATTTTTGCAAGAAAGGACGAATTCTCAAGTCGTCATTGCTAGCAGGACTTGCGAGCGTCACGAGAATCTACGGCTTTGCAATAGTATTGCCAATATTCCTGGAAATTGCCAAGTCAAAACGCTATCGCAAATTGCTCTATCTCGCGATTCCAGTGGCTTTCATAGGATCGTGGATGTTTTTCTGCTATCTTTCAACAGGAGATCCACTCGTTTCATGGACTGACGAAACTTACTGGATATTTGATTCCAAGTTTAGCCTGGCTCAGACAATTCTGTCTCAAGCGCTCAAAGGTGTCATTGGGTGCTGCACCCTCGATCCGGGAATTCTAATCGCAGTAGGTCTCTTCGCATACTTGGTCGTCAAGACTTGGCAGGTTGACAGATCACTTTGGGCCTATTCTGCAATTCTGTTCAGCGCGCTCCTCTTTACAGTCATAAACCATCTTTCTCTGCTAAGGTACCTTCCGTTCATCTTCCCAATTTGGTTGACTGTGAAGTTGAGAAATCCGTCAATTGTTGCCATGTGCGTCCTACTGTTCGTACCAGTCGGATTGCTATTGTGGCTGTATGCCATCTCTGTGACATTCATCGGATAATCCTAATGAGTTGTTTGGAAGCACGGGCAATCAGCCGCATCTTCATCTGTTCTTTTCGAACAAGGGTTGATTCAATAGCAGCGATGATCAATGTTACTGAGGAAGATTACTACAACGCCTTCCTACTCAGCCGCATCGCGAACCTGCCCTATCGAAAACCTATCGAAACTACTCGGTCTCTGAGTGGATTCGTTCGATGCTCCACACATACTATCGCTCCCACAATATTCTCATTCCCAACCCAGAGGAGCTCAAGCTTGGTGATACCAGAAAATGCGTCACCGGCTCCAATCGTAGAAACCGGCTTCGTCTTGAATTCATCTATTCTCCTGACGCGCCCATTCTGACCTACAACGCAACCTTTCCTACCTACCTTCACAGCCACCACGCCCGCTCCATCCCTCAACAATTTCTCGACAGCGTCAACAAGGCGTTGGCTTTTCGAAATCTTCCTAGCTTCCTCCTCATCAAGCAGCAGTACATCCAAGTGTTCCACAATGCCCTGAAACGGTTCGCTCCATTTGCCAGTGGCGCTCATCTGAGGATCCACGGACACCAGCTGCCCCTCGTTTCTCGCATACCGAACCCATGGTAAGAGGCGTTTTCGCCATAGATTCGGGTAGAGCAGATATCCCCCAACATGGAACGCCCTTCCTCCGGTCAGATATTTCCTCCCGAACTGGTTGAGTTTCAGTGGTAGAATCGATGAGACCACGGAGGATTTGTTTCCGTTGTCGTAAAGCACGACCGTTGAAATCTCGGTCTCAACGCCTTTCTCGACTCGCAGGTTACGTGTGGAGACGCCGTGTTGCCTGAAGCCGTCGAGAATGAACCGCCCCGCATTATCGTCCCCAGTTTTCCCCATGATAGCCGCCCGTCCTCCGAGCTTCGAGAAGCATTGTGCAACATAGCCGGCAGTCCCCGCTGTGAAGATGTTAGCCGCGTTCGTCTTTCCTAAAACCGAGCATTTTCTTGGAACCTGATCGACGCCGCAGAGTATCACGTCAAGCGCGACCTCTCCGAAGGCTATGAGATCAAATGGCCCCATCGTAGCTCACCGTCTAGGAACATTCACCTAACGAAGGTTATTTGTGTACCATACAGATGCCGAGTCTGATGGATGATGAGTAGCTGAAGAAACAAGGCAAGAACCGCGTTACTCGTAGAAGGTGGCGGGTCCGGAGGAATCCACTGCATATTCACGGTGGGTCCGTTGATTCTCAAGGTCCAGCCGATTGAGTCAAGAGACTCTAGTGGAGTGGGCTTTACTGTTTTGCCAAACCCTTCAGAAGAACAAACTTCCCGCGAACAACTCTACTTGTCGCATACCCCTTATATTGACAGCCTCCGCAATGCATGCAGACGACCATCAATGTATCACGTCAAGATCCGTAAGGGTGAGGACGGCTACTATGTCGCTCAATGCAAAGAACTGCCAGCGGCCATAACTCAAGGCAAGACGAAAAAACAAGCCATGGAGAACATCAAGGAAGCCATCGAACTGGTCCTTGAAGATATGAAGGCCGAAATACGTGAGAGGAAACTTGTGGTAGTCGAGGCCTAGTTTGTCGAAACTACCTCGCCTCTCCGGTAAAGAAGTTATCAAAACGCTATCGAGGATCGGCTTTCGGGTAACAAGGCAGAAGAAACATGTAGTTCTACGCCACGATGACGGACGGCGAGTCACTGTTCCACTCCACCCCGAATTGGACAGAGGCACTTTGCTCGCAATCATCAAGCAAGCTGGCTTGACGAGAGAAGAGTTCCTCAAGCTAGTAATCTAGCCAGAAAGATGAGAGGCAATTCAAGGTTTCTCATAGATTAGCCATGTTCGGAAGGTGGCGGTCCGGAGGAACCCACTGCGAAAGCTCAGTGGGTCTGGGGCGCTTTACGCTAAGAGAAGACCGCATACGTTTCTCTGAAGCGGCACTAAGGGTTCCGTCTCTCTTTAGCGTTTACGTTAAAGACCTTCCGACAGCGAACACGCACAAAATTCATGGTTCAAATTCTGATGCTCGCACCAGCAGTGGCACACACACTTTTCGACTGTTTCTGTTCATGTGTTTAGGGGAAGAACTCTCGCCTAAGGCTCCGTTCGGAGATTACTGCTCCGTAGAAAGTGAAGGCGGCCACGAGAAGGATGGCTGCCGTGATCGAACCTGAAAAGGCGATCAGTACGGGCACAAGTCGCCGCACAGCGGTTTGATCACAACACATTCGACACAGCCTACGCAAGTGACCCGTCGGTGGGTTATTCATCAAATCCGATTCGGCCGGACTGAAGCGTAACGCTATCGTAGGTAAGCCGTCAGTGGAAAGTTGAAGTCTTGCACTCAGGATAAGAACGGCAGCAACAGCTACAGTCGCAACTCTGCTGAACCTTGTAATCCCATCTTCCGGTGGGATTAGTCCAGTTACGATTAGAAGTACTAGTATCAGGGCCGCGGTGAGATCTATGCGCAGAGCTCAGTCGCAACGAGGATCACGACGAGATCAAGAATGGAAAGGCTAAGAATCGCAGGATCGATCGGAATCAATATACCAGCCGTCATGCAAGACCAACCAAAGCATTAAGGTTCTGACAAGGCTGTCACGTTCCAGTTCCCAGCTTCAAAAATCCTTAGGACACTTAGAGATGTGGAATCTTAGTGCTGTGTGGATGCCATCTGAAGCGACGCGACTACAGGAAAAGGTTGCTATTTGTGCTTGATCAATTCGTCACTGGGGCCCAAATGAGGTAGGCCCAGTTTCTTCTTGGAGACAGTAACGTCGTCAATACTGTGTATGACCCCTCCGAGCTCCTCAAGATTCTTTCGTACAACATCAATAGCGACCTCTGGGCCCTCAATCGAAACCTTCACACTCTCAGTATTCTGATCGATCTCACTTAGTGAAATGTTCACGTGTTCGACGCCGGGCAATGATGCTAGCTTAGAGGCGAGCTCATTGATGGGGGGCTCATGAGGTTTCAAGACATCCAGCACAATTTTCCTTAGCTGAGTACTAACCAATCAGTATGCCACGTTTACCCTTTTGATTCTCTGTTTGCGACCTTTCGAGTCGCGAGCGGTACCCTGATTACAACTATCCTCTTATAATCTAACCTTTGATGGGGAGTTTGTCTGCTTCTAATTGATGGTTTTGACAGGTCGGAATGCTCCATAATCGTGTGTCGCGGCGTGCTGCGAGACAAAGCGCGCTTAAGAATAAGGCGCATCGGACTGGGTTATGGGCGAGGTGTATGATGAGACGGCTACGTCAACGGTTGCGGATTTCAGGCGTTCTCACGGTGGCGAGAAGATGGTTCGTAACAAATGCCTTTGACGGCAATCTATCAATTCTAGGCTTAATACTGGGTGTAAGGTCTGTCGGAGAAACCCGAAGTGATCTCGTTCTTGGTGCTGGGCTAGGTGTCTGTGCGGCGCTTGCCATTTCGCAGTCCGCAGGTAACATCATGGCGGAACGTGCGGAAAGGCGGCGAGAACTCAAGGAATTGGAGAGTTCGATGCTTCACTCGTTGCAGGATACGGTTCATGAGGAGGCTGCAGCGACCGCTCCCGTAATAGCAGGACTCATTGGCGGAATCGCCCCAGCTGCATACACTGCTTTGACTCTGCTCCCTTATGTCTTGGAACGCGCTCGCTTCCTGGATCTGACGGTTGCCTTTTACTCGTCAGTTGCCGGTATCCTGCTCTCCGTGTTCTTCCTTGGAGTAATTCTGGGGAAAATTTCGAAGGATAATCTCTTCATTTCAGGATTGAAGATGCTCGGGATAGGCGTACTAACGGCTGCGGTCTTGATCTTTCTCGGCGCATAGACAAGGAGAACTCGACCGAGAAAAAAGCTCAAAATGGGCGGTATGCGATGGTAAACCGGTTTACGCTCGGCGTTCTGCAGCCCACGCTCTCCGCGATCAGGAAAGGGGCCAAAATGGTAAACCTTGGTAACGCGCCATTTTGAGCCGGTTCTCTCTTTCAACAGCTTCGTCATTAGCAGTTCAAATCGGAATTACGCTCCCTCCTCCGCAAGTCGGCTCCTTTGATGTTGATGCTCTTGGTGACGGTGACCTCGTTGTAGTCGAGCCAGCTTTTCACCGCCTTCACAGAGTTGTTAATGTTCGCGCCTACCTGACCGACCCCCTGGAGTTCGGTGACCACATCAAGTAGGAAGGTGTAGGCGTCTCTGTTGCTCATGCGAGCGATTGCAGCCGGAGTAACCTCGAAAATGCCACACACCCGCCCAAGCCTGCAGAGATAGTGGTCTGCAGTAATCTTCGAACCCTGCCTTACATTGTTATACCAACGCCTGACATCATCGTCATCCAGAAGCTCTCTCCGCCCCAAATCACATGGCCTCGCCCCGCCTGTACGCGGAGTATTAAAGCAACGAGGCCTGCGAACCTCAAAATCTCGTGGACTAGCCACGTCCGGAAGGTGGCGGGTCCGGAGGGATTTGAACCTTGTCGGCCAAAGGTAAGTTGTTTGGCTCTCGACCTTCGGGTTTCCCTCACCAAGCTAAGAGCTTCGGCCAACGTCAAGTCCGCCGCTCTACCTGGCTGAGCTACGGACCCGTCGAACGCATCTGAGGTTTCGTTGACCGAAATAAAGATTCTTTGATGAAGAGTCATAACGTGTACAGCGGCGTTTGGTTGCGTGAGGAAATGGTTGGAGAAATAGTATTCATAGGGTTAGGCCTCCACGACGAGTTTGGCATCTCTCTTCGAGGACAAGCGGAAGCGAGATCATGTGACTTTCTCTTCGCAGAACTATATACCAACACAATGCCAAGTCTGAATCTGAAAAACCTGGCAACAATAGCAGGCAGACAGGTAACAGTCCTTTCTCGAAAGGATGTGGAGGAAGACCCAGAGGAGCTTATTCTATCAAAGGCTAGATCAGGCAAGGTAGGCTTTCTCGTTCCTGGTGATCCGATGGTTGCAACAACACACGTGGACTTGCGCCTACGCGCTCATAGGGCCGGAATCAAGACCCGGATTGTACACGCCAGCTCGGTCGCATCCGCGATTTCCGGAGTGACTGGGTTGCAGTCGTACAAGTTCGGCAGAACCGTCACGATACCCGTATCATTGGAGAGCGCCATGGTTCCTGAAAGCGTCTACCTTGGAATCAAGAACAATATGGCCTTGGGTCTCCATTCATTGGTACTTTTAGAATTGGACGTAGAAGGCAAAAGGCATGTCTCCATCTCCGAGGCCCTAAAACGACTCATTGCATTCTCCCGAAGCAAACACGAGGACGCAATAACGGAACGCAATTTGGTTGTGGGAGCGGCTAGGCTTGAAGCTCCCGATATGGTTGTGAAGGCTGGGACGGTTGAGGAAATTGCCCGCTGGGATTTCGGCCATCCCCCGTTCGTCATTGTATTCCCCGGGAAATTGCATTTTGTTGAAGCAGAAGCACTGCATGTATTCTGTGGGGCGCCGAGGGAGTTGGCTAATCCATGAGCGAACGTCCTGAGGACCCAACCGAACGCGCTCGGAAATACGTCAAGAACTTCGAGATAGCCAAAGCACAATTCAACCCTGTGAATGAAGATACCGTTGTGAAGATGCACGAAATCAAGAAAGTTACAGATGCGATCGAGCGTTACCTCAACGACGCGCGCTACTATCTGCAGAATAGGAAACCGGTTACGGCTTTAGCTTCAATCGCTTATGCAGAGGGCTTAATGGATGCCTTGAGTTTCTTGGAATTAACCAAGACCAGCAATGCTAGGTAAGTCCTTTAGTTAGGATGTGGGCGTTGACGCGAGTTGTAGGCGGCCAAAGCACTATGCACGAAGAAGACCTCAAGCAAGCAGCAAAGGCGGCGTATCTATTGCAGCTGAAACGCGGCTCATTCGCAGAACATGAGTTGACTGAAGTGGTTGGAATATCTGAGTTTCAACACGCATTGGACGTCGGCTATGTTGCTGCGCAAGATGCTAGCGGTGAACGGCGCTATTCACTAACGGAAAAGGGACGTGCACTCTTCAAGGTCGTGCTGGCTGGTGGCGTGTACGATGTTCTCCATCTAGGACACTTGGCCGCGCTAACTGAAGCCAAAAGCTTCGGCGACGTGCTCGTGGCTGTGGTGGCCACGGATGCTACTGTTCACCTATTGAAAGATCGGAAGCCAATCTTTCCTGAGAGTGACAGGCGGGCTTTGGTTGAAGGCCTGAAACCTGTCGATAGAGCAATCTTGGGGTACGAGGATGTTGGGTTCGGCTTTGAGCAGATTCTGGCAGATGTCATGCCTGACATTGTGGCGTTTGGATTTGATCAGGAGAATCTGGAGAAGACGGTTCGGAAGATCATTGAACGACGACAATTGAAGATACGGATCGTTAGGCTTTCAAGGTTCGAGCATGAACAATACTTGAGCTCAAGTTCGGTTAGGCAGAATCTTTCTGAGGAGCTGAGGTGAAGGCCCTCACCTTCAATGTGTCACCGTCCTTGAGATGAAGCAGCTTCCTGAGATACTCTTTCGATATGAATTCCACAACATCACCGGAGTAATGCGTTCTAACCGGGACTATTATGGTGCCCTCCACCTTCTCAGCAACCTTTCCTCGGAAGCATTTGGCTGGTCCGAAGCTTCTGTTGCCGTCCGTAAAACCCTCAACTAGGATGAACGGTGAAGCTTCCAGAAGTCGTACTTCTTCCTGATCCTCCTTACGCACCCTGAGGTTCAATGTGCCCGGATAGGGTTCGAAGCCCAATTTCGAAATGAATTGATCTCGATAACCCGACTGGCTGATGTAATACGCGCCCTCACCCATTCCGGAGAACACGGTGCCCTCAAACACGGTTTCGTTCTTCTTCAAATCGAACGCTCGCTTCAGCGTGAGAAACATGTCATCCAAGTGCTTGACGCCGGCACCTGTGATCTTTATCGATTCGCGGCGTCCCAGCTTCACGCGGTGAATCAGGCCCATCTTTTCCAGTTCGATCAGATGACGCGAGGCCGTCTGTTGCGAGGCCCCGAGGAGCATCGCTAGCTCAGTTGTGGTGAATATGACCTCGTCTGGGTACGCTCCTACTTCTATTAGCTTGTAGAGCGTTATCAGGAGGCTCGGTTTGATTTCTCGATCAGCCATTTTTGTCTAGTTACCTCTTCATGAGCCAAGTTTATTGGAATTGGTCCCATTCGGTTCAGGCAATGCCTCACGACCTCGACCGCGTCCCGCAGGGATATCTTGTGTCCCACGCTGGCATAGATGCTTTTTCCACTTTGGGGTAGGGTAATGACTTCCGCTATCTGATAATTGTCTTTGTCCAGAACTTGATTTCCTTTGATCCGACCATACAGAAGACTCTTCGCAACGCCGATTGTAGGCTGGCTAAGAGCCAGTCCAATGAAGCACGCAAGACCAAACTTCCTTGGATGAGCCAAACCATGAGCGTCAACTAAGCATACATATGATTTCGCTCTCAGGGCTTTGATCGCCTTTAGGACAGACGGCGCCTCTCTGAAGGCCAGTAGGCCGGGAATGTACGGAAATCTAGTGGGTTCCTGAACCAGTTTCCTATCTCGAAGCGTGAGCTCTTCATAATCAACGCGGGTAGCCGCAGCCACGGTCGTTCTGTGAAAGTAGGTTGCATCGCAACCTACGAGGTTCTGGATTCTTGACGGAAGTTCGCTGGTCTCCTTGACGAGGGGTGCAAGCTTCTTCTGTAAAGCTATCGCGGCTCGAGGTGTAATATTGTCAGGGAGTCTTACTCGCAATTTCAACCGCGCTTGGATACCTTAGCCGCCGGTCCAAGTTTGCGCTCAACGCTTCTCAACGCTTTTTCCAACGACATCCGTCTCAGGTCGGTGGCTACATCTCCGCGGGTTGTTTCAACGATGCGTCTTGATGCGTCGAGTTTTCGTCTGAAATTGGGCAAGATCGAGGTTCTATCGAGAGACATCAGATCATCGTAAATCTTCTCCATAGCGGACAGCAAGCGCTGAGCTTCATCGGCTTTTCCACGCCGTAATTCGTCGAGAGTCATTCTACGCATCTCACCGACAAAATCCAACATACCGAGCAGGTAGGCAGTGCTGCTTGTTCCAACTTCGCGTTGAGATGCAAGCTTGCCGTTCTTCTTCATCTGGAAGACAAGTTTGGCTTCCGCGTATTCCTGGAAGGCTACTAGCGCCTGCCCGAATTGAGGCAGCTCGGAGTGATCAGCAAGGAGACCTTGCAGTTCATCCAGAGCTTGCCTTGCTTCGCTGAGCGTCTTGTTTGCTTCGTTGAGCTTGCCTCTATGAACTTGAATTATCGCCCAGCCGCAGAGCCGTGTCGCGTTACGCGTGAGAACCTGAAGCTTCTCCCTCGCCTTATCGTATGATATCAGCTCGGCTTGGATCCGATCGACATCATTCTTGGCGAGCAAGGCTTTCGCTCAGCGGGATGAAAACTTGGCGAATAATGTCAGGACGAGAGGCCTCTATTTCGTTACCGGTTCGTGCTCTTCCTTTACACCGGCGTTTGTGATGATAAGCATATCCAGGCCTTCGCCGCTACCGATGTCCCGGGCCGAAGCAGCTTTCACAGCCTTCCTCACGAGACCCCTCGCGTCGTCAACGGACATGCCTTCCTTGAATTCGGTCTCAAGAAGGCCCATTGCGATCTCCGCACCCGACCCGACAGCTGTGAATTTATCTTCGATGACTGAGCCCAATGGGTCGAGGACAAATAGTTTCGGTCCGTTTTCATCTATTCCAGCTACGATAGTTTGGGCTAGGTAGGGGAAGTATCTGCGTTCGAAGAGCATGCTCCCCATGAGTTTAGCTGCAGTCCTGACAGTAACGCTCTGTTCTCGTTCGTATGTGTAGAGGTTGAGGTAGGCGCCGACTTCGCGTGTGAGTATCTGCATATCAGCAACGATACCCGCGCACGCCGCGCCGATCTTGTCGGCTATCTTGAACACTTTCTTTCCAGTCTTGCTCATTATGAAATAACCATACGTAACTCGTCGCTCGGCCGCCAATATTACGCCGTCTTTGCAGACTACGCCGACTGTTGTCGCGCCTGGCATGTAATATTCACTCATCGAGAAACACTGACCGCCAAAACCCGGTCAGGCGGATTAATAAGGTCTTGGTAATCAGAAACTCAGTCACACGCGTTCCTATGTTGATGAATAGCCCGTGGTTCATCCGCTCAAGAATATTCTGAACAGACTTCGTTGGGACGACAGGGAGAAGCCTGAACAGTATGTCATAACCTATCGACACCGAGGCGCACCCGATGATGTGATGCGGATTTCGGCGTCGAAGATTGCGAGGCTCGGAAAATCCTACTTCACCATTCTCGAAGGGTCTTCAGATGAGTCGGAGGAGACGATCATACCGTTCCATAGAATTTTGGAGATACGCAATGTGGCTGATGGTCGGATCATCTGGAAGAAGAGACCACCGAACCTCCAGCGCTGAAGGTTGGCGATTGCTACTCACATCGCGAGTCCCTCTTTTTCATTCGAGTTACAGAAAGGCGTCTGATTTAACAGCCGAATCCGTCGGCATGTCCCTAAAGATATGAATAGTATGTATTTCCTGAACGATCTCTATATCTAGACCAGACCTGAAAATACCTCGAAAACACGCCATCTCCAAAATCGGTCGTGAGAATGTGT
>Ga0315281_10001790_pt1 | contig 31852 bp, 48 predicted proteins | sample YL17G07_0_MG_FD_204540 | JGI IMG/M metagenome (GOLD analysis project Ga0315281, IMG submission 204540) | Sediment microbial communities from Yellowstone Lake, YNP, Wyoming, USA - YL17G07_0 | ecosystem: Environmental > Aquatic > Freshwater > Lake > Sediment | place: USA: Wyoming | collected...
ATAAAGAGGATTAAGTCAAATTGTTTATAAGAAAACAAAGGCTTTTAAATATCAAAAATTCATTTATTGAAAGCCAAATAGATAATAACTGGTGCTAGAATGGGTAAAAGAATAATTCCAAGAGCAAGAGGAAAAGGTGGGCCGAGATATAGGGCTCCATCTCACAGATATCTGGGTAGAGTTGAATATGTTCCTGTCACTGGAATCAGTGGTAGAGTTGTTGACATTGTTCACGATCCTGCAAGGTCTGCTCCAGTTGCTATTATCAAGTTTGAAGATGGGAAAGAAATTTTACATATTGCTCCTGAAGGACTTAGAGCAGGAGACTTGATCACTTATGATGGCGAACCTACGACTGGGAATGTTCTGCAGATAGCAAAGATTCCTGAAGGCACGAAAATATTTTGTGTTGAAACTTATCCCAGGTCTGGCCCAAAACTTTGTAGAAGTTCAGGAGTATTTGCACTTGTGATTGGAAAGACTGGAAGCAGAGTTAAAGTTCAATTCCCATCTGGCAAAACTATGGAGTTGAATGCCGAATGCCGAGCAACAGTTGGAGTGCCGGCAGGCGGTGGGAGAACAGAAAAACCATGGGTGAAGGCTGGAAAGCATGTGCATGCAGCGATGGCAAGAGGAAAGTTGTACCCGAGAAGCAAGGGTGTGGCGATGACAGCTACTGATCATCCTTATGGTGGAAGAAGCAAAAGGCCAAGACCTTCAAGAAATGTCAGCAGAACAGCTCCTCCTGGTGCAAAGGTAGGAAGCATCTCGCCAAGAAGAACAGGAAAAAGGAAAGGTAGTTAAAATGATGAGAAGAACGCTGATGATTAATCCTACATTTGTAAATCCAGCAACTGTTGATAAATTGATGGATAGATATAAATTACGTGCTCCTTATTGCGGAATTAGAGACATATTAAAGCAAGTGCAAGAATATTCGTGGCCTGTCAAAATAAAACCGAGCAAACCAGAAGTGCATAAGGGAAATTATTATGGAATTTTGGTTGACATAGAAGCCCCAGAACATCTTGCTGATTATCGTACACTTGGAACTGTCCGAAATCATTTGGCTGATATTTTGCCAGGAAGCATTCGTGATTTATTGCCTAGGAATCTTAGGAATATCATAAATCAGCCGGACAACATTATTGTAGAGGTTGCAAGAACTGATGAAGGTATAAAAATTATAGGAAGCACACTGGAAGACATGGAGGGTAAATAATGCCAAAAATTTTTAGCTTCAGAGGTCATTCGCTGGAAGAACTGAAGAAGATGCCTAGGGAAGACTTTACAAGGCTGCTGACTTCGCAGGAGAGAAGAAGACTGACGAAGAAAGGTCTGACAGAACAGCAGAAAAAACTTTTGGACGGTATAAAGAAAGACCCGGAGAAGTTCCACAAGACTCATATCAGAGACATTATTGTTCTTCCTGAGATGGTTGGAGTTAAATTCGGCATTTATGTTGGTGGAGCAACCAAAGGCCAAACTGGAGAGAAGTGGGCTAATGTGACCATTCTTCCTGAGATGCTTGGCCACAGGCTTGGTGAGTTTGCCATGACAACAAAAAGGGTTAAACATTCTGCTCCTGGTATTGGCGCTACAAGAGGAAGCAAATTCATTGCGACAAAAACATAAGTGATTCGATGAAAACAGCTACATCCTCAATTCAAAACGCAGCAATCTCACTCAAACAATCTCTAATCATTTGTGATCAGCTTAGAGGAAAAAGGCTGGAGTCTGGAAAAAAATTTTTGGAGGTTTTGATCGACAAAAAAAATAATTTGGATGGAAAGTTCTATCCGACCACTGCAAAAAAGTTCCTCGACCTGTTGGAATCTGCAGAGGCTAATGCCAAAGTCAAAAACTTGACTGTAGAAAAACTTTTTATTAAAAAAATTAAAGCCGACAAAGGATACAGATATATGAGGCCGAAAAGCAGGTGGAGATTCAGGGGAAGAAGGGTAAAATCTTCAACCATTCAAGTAGAAGTAGAGGAAAGATGATGGCGATAGAAAAAACTTTTGTCAAGGAAGGAATAAGGGAATCTGAGGTTGAGATTTATCTGGCCAAGAGATTCGATAAAGCCGGCTACAGCCACACAGAGATTCAGCGTACACCTCTGGGAATCAGGATAATTGTTCATGCTCAAAAACCAGGGCTGGTAATAGGTAGAAGTGGTAAAAGGATTTCAGACATAACCGAAGAAATAAAAGAGAAGTTTGGGTTTGAGAATCCTTTGATTGATGTTAAAGAAGTGGAGCAACCATTTCTGGATGCAAACATTGTTGCAAAGAGAATAGCAAATGCTTTGGAAAGGGGGATTAATTTCAAGAAGGTTGCCAATTATTACTTGGACAAGGTCATTGAAGCTGGGGCAATAGGGATTCAGATAAAAGTCGGCGGAAAGCTGATGGGAGCAGAGAGGTCAAGATTCCAAAAGTTCAAGAAAGGTTTTGTTGCTTTTTCTGGAGAATATGCTGACACACTTGTTGACAAAGGATATGCCCAGGCAATAATCAAGCCAGGGATGATCGGAATCCAGGTCAGGATCATGAAAGAGATGCCTAAGGAATTTGAGATGAAAGAATTTAAGCCTGAGAAAGAAATAGAAAAACAGGAAAAGAGTGGTGAAACTGAAGAGAACAAATGAATCATATGTCTTTTTGGAGCTAGGAACAAGAGACACTGAAGAAATCCTAGATAACTTAGAAAAAAAATATTTTTCTGAACCATACATTGGGTGTAACTAAAAATTATGGCAGCGCTAAAAGTAAAGCAGATAAGGGAAATGAAACCAGAAGAACTGGATAAAAAACTTTCCGAGTCCAAGCTAGAGCTTGTGAAAGAACTGGGAAACGTGAAGATGGGAAGGCCTGTCAAGAATCCTGGAAAGATTAAGGAACTTAGAAGATTAGTTGCTAGGTTGCTTACCATTAAGCAAGAAAAAAAGAGGAAACAGAAAAAAAATGCCTGAAGTTTGTACGAAGTGTGGATTGCCGAAAGAAATTTGCGCATGTGGAGTGCTAGAGAGAGAAGCGCAGAAGATTAGCATTTTTGTGGAGAAGAGGAAGTTCGGTAAGCCGATAACAGTTGTTGAAGGAATAACAGACAGGGCAAAAGAGGTTACTTCTGAACTGAAGGCAAAACTTGCTTGTGGCGGAACTTTCAAAAATAATCATATCGAGCTTCAAGGTGATCACCGCAACAGGCTTAAAGATGTTCTTATTAAACTTGGCTATTCGGAAGGCCAGATAGAATTGAGTTAATTTAAATTAATTACAACTCAAATTTATTCTATGCCAATAACTCCACAGAATTTGGTGAAGCACGAATTAATCAATTTAGCAGTTAAAATAGGCAAGAGCAACGACCCAACCCAGAAGGGGTTAAAAGGAAAAGTTATAGATGAGAGCTACAACACTCTGAGAATAGAGATAAAGGAAGGAAAAGAGAAGATTATTCCCAAAAACAATAGCATATTTATATTTACTCTGCCTAATGGAGTAAAAGTAGAAGTTGATGGAAAACTTTTAATAAGCAGGCCAGAAGATAGGATTAAAAAGAAGATAGCAAGATGGTAAAATGAAAAGAAAAAACAAGGCGAGAGACATAGGAATTGACGCAAAGCCTCCGGCAAAGGTATGCGAGGATCCTAAGTGCTGCTGGCACGGGGAAACCAGCATCCGAGGGAAAATAATAGAGGGGATAGTAGTCTCTGCAAAGGCTCAGAAGACTGCTATAATCGAGAGGCAGTACTTCCATTATATCCCGAAATACGAGAGATATGAGAGAAGGCACAGCAGGACTGTTGCTTACAATCCGGAATGCGTGAATGCGAAGGAAGGAGATATGGTGAAGATTGCTGAATGCAGGCCTCTGAGCAAGACCAAATCATTCATAGTTGTTGAAAAAATGTGATGTCATGAAAGCAATCAGAGCAAGCATAACAAAAGCGCTGAACGTTGGAACCTATGTTAATTGTGCAGACAACACTGGTGCGAAATTGCTGCAGATAATTTCTGTGATGGGATACAAGGGGATCAGAAAAAGGCAGCCGAAAGCTGGGGTAGCTGACATGATCAAGGTCACAGTGAAAGTCGGAGATGTGAAGATAAGACATCAGATGTCTAATGCTGTTGTGATTCGGCAGAGAGCAGAATACAGAAGAAGGGATGGATTGAGAGTTACTTTTGATGACAATGCTGCTGTTCTGACAGATGAGAAGGGAGACCCGAAAGGTACGGAAATTAAAGGACCGATAGCAAAGGAAGCAGTGGAAAGATTTTCAGGACTGGGAAAGATTGCAAGTGTGGTGGTATAGATGCCGTTGCCAAAATCTAAAAAACCAAGAAAACAAAGGAAATTTTTATTTTCAGCCCCACAGCACATAAGAAGAAAATTTGTGGCATCCCACTTTTCAAAAGAACTGAGGCAGAAGTACAAGACCAGAAGTTTTCCTGTAAGAAAGGGTGATGAGATAGAAGTCATGAGAGGAAAATTCAAGAAGAAGAGAGGAAAAATTTCTAGGATAGACTTCAAAAAGTACAAGGTCTACGTCGAGGGAGTAACTGTGAAAAGAACTGACGGGACTGAACGTCAGACCCCTCTTCATGCATCAAATTTAAAAATCATCAATCTAAATTTAGAGGATAAAAGAAGGATTAAAGCACTTGAAAGAAAAATGAAAAAGGAGATTAAAAATGGCAAAATTGAAGCGATTGCTGGCACCTCCGTTTTGGAGAACGCCAAAAAAAGCGTATAAGTGGACAGTTTCTCCGAGGCCTGGACCTCATAAAAAATTCGAGAGCATTCCACTGCAGATATTGGTTAGAGACATTTTGAAGCTGGCAGAGACTGGAAAGGAAGCAAAAGCAATCATCCATCAAGGAGAGGTTTTTGTAGATGGGAAGATAAGGAAAGATCATGCTTATCCTGTTGGATTGATGGATGTCATTGTTATTCCTAAATTGAAAAAATATTTCAGGGTTGTACCTTTTATCAAAGGATTGAAATTAGTAGATATTCCTGAAAAAGAATCAAAATCTAAAATCTCAAGGATAGTCGGCAAGACTGTTGTCAAAAAAGGAAAGATGCAGCTGAATCTTCACGACGGGAAAAATATTTTGGTGGACAAAGGTGTTTACAGAACTGGTGACTCGCTGCTGGTTGAAGTACCAACGCAAAAAATCCTCGAGCATGTGAAACTTGAGAAGGGAAATGTCGGTCTTATAATAAAAGGAAAGAATTCCGGAAAGCATGTGGTGATCAAGGAAATAATCAAGGTAAGAAGCAGGGAGCCGAACAAGATCATCTGTGAGATTGAAGATAAAGAAGTTGAAGTGAGAGAGGATTATGTCCTTGTTACTGGCGAAAGGAATCCGCTTGTGACGGTTGAGTGATATGGAAGAGAATCCGATTCGCAGCATAAGAATAGAGAAAATCACTTTAAACATTGGTTGCGGAGATGACAAGAATAAACTGGAGAAGGCCGCCAAGCTTTTGGAGTATTTGACTGAAAGGAAGCCGCTTGTGACTAAATCGAAGAGAAGGAGCACTTTTGGTGTTCCAAAAGGAAAACCTATTGGAGTCATGATAACATTAAGAGGGAAAGGAGCAGAAGATTTTTTTAGAAGAGCGATAGAAGGCGTGGAGAAAAAATTGAAGGCTTCACAATTTGACGATCAGGGGAATTTCAGTTTTGGATTGAAGGAATATATTGATGTCCCAGGAGTCAGGTACAAGCACGACATTGGGATGTTTGGCTTGGATGTTGTGGTCACACTCAAGAGAGCCGGGTTCAGAATCAAGTGGAGAAGGATACAGAAAAGAAAAATACCAGCAAAACACAAGATTAATAAGGAAGAGACCATGGAATGGCTGAAGAAAAATTTTGGAGTTGAATTGATTGAACAGAAGCACTGAGCCGAATTCGGATGTGGGAGTAGCTGAGTTGACGACAAAACTTGGTGGGGTTATCTTGAGAAAAGCTGAGCTTGAGGATGATTTTGAGAGGGTTTACTTGAAAGTTTTTGAGAAGATGGTTGAGGTTGAGTTGACAGGCGGAGAGAATCTTCTAGAAATTTTAGGGGAAGTAGGTGGTTGATTTGGCGAAAAAACTTGGAGCAGCCACGCACAGATGCAGAAGATGTGGCAAGAGCAGTGGTGTAATCAGGAGCTACAACCTTTGTTATTGCAGGCAATGCTTTAGGGAAGTAGCAAAAAGTATAGGTTTTAAAAAATACAGTTAATTAATATGCTCGAATTGATTTCTTTGGTTGTTGCTTTTGTCGGTTCTTCTATTGCAGCTCTTTTTGACTTGAAGACCACTGAAATACCTGATGAGATTCCTGACGTGATGATTGCTGTGGGATTGATATTTGCTGGAGTTCAAACTTATCAGCAGTGGAATGTTTGGCCGCTTCTAAGCAGCGCGATAGCTGGCTTGGGCCTTCTTGGCTTCGGTTTTCTCATGTACTACTTTGGACAGTGGGGTGGCGGTGATGCAAAGCTCCTTGCAGGGATTGGGTTCTTGATGCCCAAATTTACAAGCGGATTTATGCCAGAATCATTTTTGCCGTTTCCTCTCACCTTCCTCTTCAATCTTTTTCTTGTTGGTGCTGTTTACATGCTGGTGTATGCTTTTGTCTTTGCTTTAATGAACAAAAAAATAATTTTTGAATTCAAGAAAGGCATTAGGGCGATCAGCAAACTTTTGCTTCTATTTTCAGCATTCCTGTTCGTAGTTTTTGTTTTCTTCAACATCTATCTATCAAAAACTTTTCACACACCCCTTACAACATCTCAACTACTTCAGAATTCTTTCATACCATTCATTGGCACGGTTGCACTGTTCGTGATTTGGAAATTTGCTAAAGTTGTGGAAGATGTAGGCTTTAAGAGGAAAATTCCAATTTCCAAGTTAAGAATCGGAGATGTCATGCTTGACAGCAAGGTGTGGGAAGGGATAACAGAAAAAGAGTTGAATAAAATCAAAAAATCTGGGAAAAGGTATGTGATTATAAAAGAAGGGGTGAGGTTTGGCCCATCCTTCCCTCTGGCCCTGATATTCACGCTTTACTTTGGAAATGGGCTGCTGCTTTTGATGAACTTTTTGATTTAAAAACTTTCAAAACAAATAATATTCAATGGCCTTTAGTAATTTCTTCCAATGGTTTTTAAACATATTCGGGATGAAGAAAGAGATAAGACTGGGAATATATGGATCGGTTAATGTCGGGAAGACGACTCTAGCGAACAGAATCTCCAAGGACTGGACTGGAGAGGAAGTGGGTAAGGTTTCTCAGGTTCCGCACGAGACAAGATTTGTTCAGAAAAAAGAGAAAGTTTTGATAAAGCACAACAGAAAAAAAGTTATGATAAACCTTTTGGATATGCCGGGGCTTGCGACGAAAATTGATTACAAATCATTTTTGAGATACGGTTTCTCGAAAAAAGCTGCCAAAGCCAGAGCAAAAGAAGCAACTAATGGTGTCATTGAAGCTATCAAGTGGCTGAGTAATGTTGATACTGTTCTGGCTGTGATGGATGCAACTCAAGATCCATTGACCCAAGTTAACATCACACTACTGGGTAATCTTGAAGCAAGAAACATACCTGTTATAGTTGTTGCGAATAAGGTTGACAAGAAGAGGGCCGATCCAGATGCAATTCGCGAGGCATTCCCACAATATCCTGTGATTGAGGTTTCAGCCTTGAAAGGGAAAAACATGGATGGACTGTATGAGGCTATAGCAAAGCATTCGAGGAGAGCAAAATGAAATTGAAGATGGATTTTGTTTCATCTGCGACTCTAGACGAGAAGACGAGAGATAAGAGAATTAGCTTTATTTTGAGCAAAGTCAAGGACGGCACGATTCTTGTAACAGACGGGGTTTTGAAAGCTGACGAGGAAATGGATCTGATAAAAGAGACCATGAGAAGAGTGGATGATGGATTTCCAGGGATTGAAGTTTGCAGTTTGAAGAAACAGACTAAAGGAGTTCAGTCTGTTCTGGAAAAAGTGACTGACCAGAAGGAAAGATTCCAAAATCTAGTGGCTGGCTTGACCGGAAGGGAAGAGTTGAGAACAAGCTTGAGGACTGGAATGACTCTGATCGGACCGGCGAAATACATCAAGAAAATCAAAAAGAATCCAAATTCATTTTCTGTTCTGACAGAGGTTTAGTATGCCACACAAATGCGTGAGATGTGGCAATGTCTTTGAAGACAATGATTCTTCCATCCTTCGCGGCTGCAGCTGCGGCTCGGTTTTTTTCCTATACGTAAAATCTCAGAATGATGTGGAACAGATAAAAGAGATGCAGAAAGAACTAGAAACAAAAGAGACAACTCTTGAGAAAGAATTGACCAAGCAGGTCGAGGAGAAGAAGAAGGTAGAAGAGAAGGAGATAAAGGAAGGCAAAGTTAAGAGAGGAGTGGTAAAACTCAAGTGGGGAATCGAGACCATCAAGATTCCAAGAGAAGGGGTTTATGAAATTAATATCGACGCTTTAATGAGGAAGAGGCCGATAGTTATCTTGGAGAGGGGAAGGGTTTATTTCATCCATCTTCCTTCTGTTTTTGAGAAAATAAAATAAGAATAAATGTTTTTAGATTGAAGGTACAATTTTTACCTTACTAATAAATTATTGATAAAGAGATATGTCAATACTCCAGAAAGAAAGAAAATAACTATGTTGAATATTAATATGCCAATTGCAATGTAATTCATTTTTTTCGCTTTTTTCTTGTCATATTTTTTAACTTTATCAATTAAAAAGAAAGTGATTAAAAGAAGTATGAGAGAAATATATATCAAGCCGAATGCAAAAAAGACGGTAAGGGCAAAGAGAATATAGATTGCAATTTCTAAACTCTTCATAATCATTATTAATTTTTTTCTAGTATTAAAGTTTTGATTAAAAAATTCCTAAAGCCTTATCCTTTTCCACCTTTTCCTTCAGTTCAGGATTCATCTTCAGCAGCATCTCAAAAATCTGTTCCTTATACTCCTCAGTGATCAGTTCATCATCCACTATTGTCTTGAGAAGGATGAATGTGTCCATGGAAATCTGAGCAGGCCTATGTTTTTCTTTCTCTGCACAATTCTCCAGCTGGATTTTAAAATTCTTTCTGCAGGCCTCGGCCAGAGAGCTGGCGACAACATTGTAAATTTCGGCAACTCTAATCTGCTCAGGATAAGTAATATTTTGTGTCCTAACAATCTCCTCTTTCATCCCGTTGATCATGTTTTCAACAGCTTTGAATATGCATTCAGTTCTCCCGCATGTCAATTGCTCCATTTCATTCTCTCCATTTTTTGATAAATCATATATTTTTTTCAAATACAAGTTATAAAAATCATTTCTTTTCCAGCTTTTCTATCCCGTTCATGTAAGGTCTCAACACTTCAGGAATTATCACAGAACCATCCTTCTGCTGGAACTGCTCCAAGACTGCAATCATTGTCCTGCTTGTAGCTAGACCAGTGTTGTTCAGAGTGTGGACAAAACCAACTGGTGCTTTACCAGGTCCTTCCCTAAACTTGATGTTCAACCTGCGAGCCTGATAATCTGTACAGTTTGAATTGGATCCAACTTCCCTGAATTTCCCGTCAGCCATCCAAGCTTCGATGTCATATTTCTTAGCAGCAAGCGTCCCTATATCTCCTGTGCAGATGTTAACAACTCTGTAATGCAGGCCAAGCTTCTGATAAAGATCTTCAGAATTTTTCTGCAACTCTTCATGGAATTGCCAGGACTGATCTGGCAGGCAAAAGATGAACTGCTCGACCTTGCTGAACTGGTGCGTTCTGAACAAACCTTTCGTATATTTTCCATGAGTACCGATTTCCTTCCTGAAGCAGGGCGAAACACCCACGAATTTTATAGGCAGCTGGCCTTTATCCAAAACCTCGTCCATGAACATAGCAGCCATCGGATGTTCAGCCGTTGCAATCATATACCAATCCTCATCTTCAATCTTGTAAGTAACAAACTCAAAATCAGAAAGATCAGTAACTCCCTCGTAGGGTTTCCTTCTTATCATCAATGGAGGTTCAATCAACTTGTATCCGCGATTCCTCAAAAAATCTATTGCAAACATTTGAATTGAAATGTCAAGCAATGCCAATTCTTCCTTCAGGTAAAAGAAACCAGTGCCAGCTACTTTATTTGCTCTCTCCTCGTCTATCAATCCAAGGTTTTGTAAAATTGTCAGATGATCTTTGGGTTCGAAATCAAACTTCGGAGGCTTCCCCCATCTTCTTATCTCAAAATTCTCGGAGTCATCCTTTCCATACGGAACTGACTCGTGCAGCAAATTCGGCAGCTTCATGAGTGCGTTTCTAACTTTATCCCCATGTTTTTCACTTTCGGTCTCAAACTTCTTTATCTGCTCAGGAATCTTTCTCGCTTCCTCCATCAGTTTGGTAACTCCTTTCTTCTCTTTCTTCATCTCAGAAATTTCTTGGCTGACCTTGTTCCTTCTCGCACGAAGTTCGTTTATCTCAGTAGTTACCTTCCTCCATTTTCTATCCTCTTCAAGCAATTCATCTAGAAGCTTGAGTTTTTCCTTGTCGTGCCTTCTCTTTATATTTTCCCTTACCAGTTCAGGCTGCTCACGAATGAGTTTTATGTCCAGCATGCAGTTATCCCCTTGAATTGAATTTGAAATTTAGATATAAAAAAGAGTACTTAAAAGTCAGAATTAGCAGGCTATTGATTGGTGGCCCATCACTTGTCTCCTTTTGTAAAATTTATTAAACAAATTTAAATAGATTTTTGATTTAAGAAATAAATTTAAATTTTAAGCTGTTAAAAACCCAAATAAAAATTGATGATAAAAGAGAATGCAAAAAAGATTCTTCACCCAAAGCGATTAAAAAAATTCATCGATTGGCTTGCATATGGCTCACTCATTCTAGACATCTGCATAACAATCATAACACTCTCTTCAATATTCTATCCGACTGACGTTCAGAAATATCTTGGCACTGTCAACATAACCTTGTCTGTTGTCGTCGTACTTTCTATCGCATCTGCTGTCATGATTGTTGGGATTAGGGTCTACGAGGAACTTTTTTTCAGGACTTACGGATTAAGGACCAGGATAGAGAATCATGTCAACAGGTTAAGAAGGTTTGATTGGATTAGGCACAAGATGTTCGACAAGTATGCATGGCAAAAGAGATTCAGAAAATTTTTTGGTAGGTTTTATTCATTGAAACATCTAAAATAATTCAAAATCTAAATATATCTTATGAAATTTAAGCTGAAAAGAGAGCTTGGCCTTTTTGAGGCAACCCTTTACGGAATTGGGATAATAATCGGTGCTGGAATCTATGCGCTGATAGGCGAGGCGACGGCACTTGCAGGAAATTCTGTCTGGATGTCTTTCATCATCGGAGCAGTAATTGCTTCATTCACCGGCCTGAGCTACGCAGAACTTTCGACCATGTTCCCGAAGGCTGCTGCTGAGTATGTGTATGTGAGAAAGGCTTCTGGCAGCAGGTTCTGGGCATTCCTAGTAGGTTGGTTGATAGTTTTTACAGGAGTTGTATCTGCTGCCACGGTTGCACTAGGATTTTCCGGATATTTTCAAGCATTTGCAGGGCCTTTCCTGGAAAAAAATTTGCCGATTGTAATAACAAAAGTCGTAAATTCAGATATTTTGGTTTCAATGATTCTGATCGGGGTTCTTTCTTACATAAACTTCCGCGGAATGAAAGAATCCTCGACATTCAACATCATCTTCACGTCAATAGAAATTTTTGGGCTGGTTCTGATCATTCTTCTTGCAATTGGCTCATACGGTAAAGTGAATTACTTCTATTCTCCAAACGGCTTCAAGGGAGTTTTTTCTGCTGCAGCCCTGATCTTCTTTGCTTTTCTAGGGTTTGAGGACATTGCAAACATCGTCGAAGAGACGAAAAAACCGAAGAAAAACATCCCGTATGCGTTCATTCTTGCAGTAGGATTCACCGCTGCATTGTATGCCTTGACTTCAATCGCCACTGTCAGCCTTGTCGACTGGAGAGAGATTTCTTCAGTGAAGAACCCCTTGGCTTTAGTTGCTTCAAAATCTTTCCTTGGCGAAACTGGGGGCTGGATTATTTCTTTTGCAGCGTTATTCGCCACTCTCAGCACCGTTCTGCTGATTCTTGTTGTCTGCTCGAGGATGGTCTACGGGATGGCAAGAGAGAAATCGCTGCCTGAAGCTTTGAGCCTGGTTCATGAAAAAACAAGGACACCCTGGCTTGCAGTAATTCTCGTCATGGTCCTTTCCATGGTTTTTGTTTTCTTCGGCGACATTTCTCTGATTGCAAACATAACAAGCCTGGGAGCATTCATCACCTTCACTGCCATAAACCTCTCTCTGATCTGGCTGAGATTTACCATGCCGAAGATGAAAAGAGCTTTCAGGGTCCCGGGAAACATCGGGAACTATCCGGTTGTTGCTTTCCTTGGAGTTTTCTCCTGCCTGTTCATGATTTTCCAGTTCGAATGGAAACTGATACTTTTTGGCTTGGCAGTAATAGCAATAGGAGCAGTCGTCTACGAACTTTTCATCAAGAGGATGAAGAGATTCAACGTGTGATTTTTAATTCTTCAAAAACTTCCAGTAATTTTTTGTTTGCTGGCTTCTCAAAGTGCTTTCTAACTGGATTTATTATTTTTGAGATTGAAACTGCAACAGAATTTTTCAAATCTTGCGGGTGAATTTTTCCTGCAGAATATTCATTTTCAACATCAACATAATTTGTGAAATCGATATCACCGCCATATTTAGCAGATCTTTCAATAGTGAAATCTTTCGTCTCATGGAAAATCACATGCTTCACGATCTCCAAAATAGGATTCATTTCCTTCTGTTTGGGTGGGCACCATGCTTTCTGTAATTTTTCTTTTATCTGCTGCTCGGTATCATGGACGAACAGGGCTGTCCATGGCTTTGACTTGCTCATCTTGCTTGCAATAACTTGCTCCAGTTTATCTTCAGTCTGTAGCTTCATGGGTTCGGCAATCCCCATCAAAAGATGGTGGTGAACTGCAACTGGTTTTTTCCAACCCATCTTTGGGAAAATCTCTCTTGCAAGAACATGCGCCTTTCTCTGGTCCATTCCTCCGTGCGGCATGTCGGCTCCAATTTCTTTAACATCCAAAGCTTGCATTGAAGGATAGAAATATTGAGCTAAATCGAGTTTGTCCTTTTCACTTCTCCCCATAATTGTCATACATCTGAGTGCCCTAGGTAGTGTCATGTGCTTTGAAAATTTCATTATATTTTTCCAATATTCATCGTTATTGTGGTACATCTCTGAGCCAAGAACGACTTTTACTCCAGGACAGAAGAACTTGAAGCCTTCCTCGTAATATTTTGCAGCAGTCAGTATTTTATTCCAATCGCCGCCCATTTTGTTGTTGATGAAGCTGTGCCAATCTGCCAAATATATCTGGCACTTCACGCCGGCTTTCATGAAGTCATTCACTTTGAAGCCTGAAAGAATGAGATTCCCCAGATGCAGCAAACCGGAAATCTCAAAGCCTATGTAATGCTGTGGGTTATCGTTGGTTTCTAGCAGTTCTTTGAGCTCTTGCTCAGTTATTATTTCTTCTAATGGCGGTCTTTTTATCAGCTCTAGTTTCGTTTCTACATCCATATTTCCACTATCTATAATTTGTAATTTATTATTAAAAACGAGTCTGATAAAATTATATCGTTTACTATTACTATAGAAATTATTATGCTAGCTTTAGAAGCTGAAAATGTCAGGAAGAGTTTCAAATCATATGAAGGATTTTTTGACAGAATCTTTAATAGAGGTAAGAATGTAGAAGCTCTGAAGGGAATCAGCTTGAGTGTGAAAGAAGGAGAAATTTTCGGCTTGCTCGGTCCGAACGGGGCTGGGAAAACCACGTTCATGGACATTATTTCAAACCTGATCCTTCCTGAATCTGGAACAGTGAAAGTCTTTGGCTTGGATGTTGTGAAGCAGGGATTGGAAGTCAGGAAAATAATAAATCTTTCATCTGCCTATTCGAAGTTTTATGACGAGTTGACCGTGAGGGAGAATCTTGAAATTTCTGCCATGTACTACGACATGAAAATCGATGTGGAAAAAGTAATTTCCTTGGTCAACTTGGAAGAATATGCAGACAAGCCATTTGGAGACATTTCCTCTGGCAATCAGCAGAAGGTGGTTATCGCAAGATCTCTGATGACGAACCCAAAGCTTCTTTTGCTGGACGAACTGACGATCGCTCTTGACCCGAACATCGCAGCTAGAATCAGGAAAATAATCAAAAAATTCAGAAGAGAGAACAAAACTACCATCCTGCTCGCCACCCACAATATGTACGAGGCAGAGGAGCTTTGCGACCGAGTAGCTGTAATCCACAGGGGCAGGATAGTGGCTTGCAACACTGCTGCCAATTTGAAGAAACTGGTGAGCGGTGAAGACGTCTTGGAGATAACTTTAGATAAAATAGAGAGTCCATCTGAATTGCTGATGGCCAGGTTTGAAGGTGCGAAGAGTATCATCATCAACAAGAAGAACAACTCTGTTGTAATACATGTTGACAATTCAGAAAAGAGGTTGCATGGAATACTGAAGACGCTCATGTCGAAAAAATATAAAATAAAATCTGTGAAGTTGAAAGAGCCGACCTTGGAGGACGTGTTCATGAAACTGACAGGAGCCAAGCTGGAGTGACTGTATGATATCAGAGATGATAAAAAAATATTGGCCGTTCGTTTTGGTAGACATAAAGATGAGCAGAAGGGTTATTTTACTTTTTGAGATGTTATTCTGGCCTTTGATGAGCCTGGCCTCGCTCGGGCTTTTCACCCTCTTCTTGAAAGTCTCAAATATTGGGAAATTGTTCATTTTTACAGGTGCGATAGGCTGGACATTCATACATTTCTGCCAACATGCAATAGGAAGAGGATTCCTTTCTGAAGTTTGGCACGATTCCATGAAGCAAACCTTTTCCTCGCCCATCACTCTGAAGAATTTTATAATAGGTCATTGGCTGTGGGGCATCATCGGCTCAATCATCGGATTCACTGTGATGAGCACATTCGCACTTCTTATTTTCAACTTCAACTTATTCTCTTTGGGAGTTTTCATACCAGTTTTCATGCTGCTGGCCGCGCTTTGTGGCCTGATAATAGGGATATTGTCAGTCTCCCTGGTCCTGTTCTTCGGAATGAGAGTTGACTTTCTAGTCTGGAGTCTGACCGACATGGTTGTTTTCATAAGCGGTGTTTATTATTCGATAACAGTCTTCCCACCTTCAGCTCAATTCATCATACATCTGTTTCCGGTCGTGTACGTGTTCGAAGGGATTAGAGCTGCCTTGATGGGAGCGGATGCATTGAGGATATTTCTGAACGGTTTAATCATTGCTTTCTTCTGGGTGATGCTTGGCCTGTATGTGATAAAAAGGATAGAAAAATATGCGAAGAGAACTGGATTCTATGAGAGGTATGGGTAGTTGATTTCACATTTTTATAATAATTAGAAAGAATTGATATTATGACAATTGATTGGAATTCATTTGACAGAGGAGTTTTTTTGGTGAATGTACTTGGAATTGTTCATAATGATAGAAAAATTCTGATTGGAAGAAGGGAAAAAGATCCATATGTTAAAGAGCTATCTTGGAGCTTTCCTGGCGGAAGGCCTGCTTATGATGATGATTTAGAAAACTATCTTAAACATGAAATAAAAATTAAAACTGGGTTGGATGTAGATGTTAAAAGAATTATTTTTGCAAAAACTTATCCAGAAAAAAGAGAGTTCCTTTTCATTTATTATTATTGCGAAGCCGTTGGTGGAAAAGAAAAAGCTGGAGAAAAATTTGTAGAAATAAAATGGGTCAAGCCAATTGATGTAAAAAAATATTTCACAACATACTTACATCCTGAGTTGATGGATTTTTTAAAGCAATTGGGAGATAAGAAATGATTCAATTAAGTTTTTTGGGTGCAATGGCAACAGTTGGAGCTTCGGGTGTTCTGATAGACACAGGAACAGAAAAAATTGTTCTTGACTACGGGACAAAGATTAGAGAGACACCTCCTCTTTTTCCAATCCCTGTTCAAGGGAAGGTTGATGCTGTCATACTCACACACACTCATCTTGACCATTCGGGCGGAGTCCCAATATTTTTCGCAAAAGAAAACAATGTCCCTATTTTTTCCCTGGCTGTTACAAGGCAATTGACTGAGATGCTGCTCCTAGACTCGATAAAAATAAGCAGGGAGGAAAGAGTGGAGCTTCCTTTCACAAAGGCCGATGTCAGATGTGCGATAAAGAACTTTTGCCCTGTGGAATACAGGAAGCCATTCAAAATTCACCATACGGAAGTAATACCTTTTGATGCTGGCCACATCCCTGGGAGCATGATGCCTTTTTTGGATTTTGGCAAGAAGACTTTACTCTATACAGGAGATGTCAACACTAGAGCAACAAGACTCTTGAAGAAAGCTGATGAAAAAATCCCTGAGACAGACACTCTGGTGACTGAGAGCACATATTCTGAAAGAGACCACCCTGACAGGAAACAGCAGGAGAAGCAGCTGATCCAAATCATTGAAGACACTCTTTCTGTTGATGGCATCTGTTTCATTGCTGGATTTGCTGTTGGCAGGATTGATGAAATACTGCTGGTTCTTGATGAAAATGGGATTGATTATCCGGTTTATGTTGACGGGATGGCGAAGAAAGCAATAACAATAATCAACCAGCATAAAAATATGCTGAAAGCTCCTGACATCCTGGACAATGCTTTAAAAAAAGTTCAATATGTTGCTAGTGATAGGATGAGAAAGAAAATTGTGAAGGATCCTGGCGTCATCCTTTCCACTTCTGGGATGCTGACAGGTGGGCCGATTGTAAATTATATTAGAAACTTTTTTGGCAATGAGAGATGCAGTTTGGTTCTGACTTCCTTCCAGCTTGAAGACACTCCAGGAAAAAAACTGCTGGAGACTGGCAGGTTCATCTACAAGGATTTGGACCTGGAAATGAAGATGGCCGTGAAAAGATTGGATTTCTCCAGCCACTGCGGTAGAAAAGAGTTGTTTGAACTCGTGGAAAACATCAACCCAGGAAAAGTTTTCTGCATTCATGGAGATCATACGGAAGAGTTTGCTGGTGAACTGAAGGAGAAGGGATTTGATGCGATAGCTCCAGTGGCGAACAATAGAATATTTTCTATCTAGGTTTCAATCTTTTCTGGACTGATTGACTGGTTAGTTCTCTGAGTGCATCAGAAGCAATCCACTTGGCAGCTTTAGAATCAATCTTTAAAATCTCTTTTGCAGTTTTGATAGCTTCCTTGTTCAAATTTTTATTTCGTTTGCCGATTTGGCGCAAAGCCCAGTTCACAGCTTTTCTTACAAAATTTCTCTCATCTTTAGATTCTCTCTTTATTATCGGCAAGAATCTCAGAAATTTCTCATCCTTAGATTCTTTGTCGTGGACAGCCAGGCAAGCCATCAGAACAAACCCAGTCCTTTTCACGAATTCCTCTTTTCTTTTTGTCAGTTCGAACACTTTCTGATAAGCAAATTGAGTCTTGTCTAAAAGGTTGCTGCAGCATTGATCGCAAACATCCCATGAGTCAAAATCTTTTATCCAGTTTTCCATTTGTTCTTCTGTCACTGCTGCAGGATCATCAATAAAACAAGCCAACAATCGAGCTTCGTGAATCCCTGAATCCCAGAGCTCTAAGGCAATATTGTGATTTTTTCCTATCTCCTTAGCCATTTCTCTAAGAGTAGGAATTGAGATGCCAAGTGTGTTGTTTGGATTAATTCCAAATTTTGCCATTCCTTCCACAGTTTTCGTATCAGACATAGATTTTAGCTTCTTTAGAATTTCTTCACTCTTCATTTTCATTATTATAATTTACAGATATTTTAAATTATTTCATCCAAGTTCAATTAAACGAATTTCTGGTTCTTTAAATAATTTACCCATCAATTAATTCCAATAGTGGAAGAAATGATTGAGGAAAAAGTTATTGCAGGCATCTTAGGGATGATGAGTGCAGGCTTTGCTTGGGGTGGAATTTTCCTTATAGACAAGTACAATGTAATGGTGGAAGCAGGCAAAAAAGGAATTGATTTGTACATCGGCAACAGCCAGATCACCTATCAGCAAGGTAGTGTCTGCCAACTAGAAATAGCCTTGGTTTCAGGGGCAATTTCACTTGCTCTCCTTTATTTAGGAAAAAAGCATGGATGATTTCATTATATAACTATGATATAGTAACAACAGTATAGAAATCTTTAAATACTGCCACTTGTCAATAGTGACATATGGCTTTACAAGATCAAATATCAACATGCTCATTCCATTATCAAAAGTGGAAGGATTTGGCACTGGCTACCGTAGATCCTAGAGAAGCAAATAGATGCATGAAGAAAGCATTTTTCTGGCTTGAATTGCAGTCAGCTTTCATAGCTTTGTTCGCAATAGAACAGGCAAAAGGAAACGATCCTAAAATCAAAAAACAGCTTATTATTGCAAAAACAAATCTTTCTAAGAGATTGGCTGATTATGCTAATGAAATTTTGGATGAATTAAATTTAAAATAAAGTGAAAAAGAATGAGGCCAAGTATAGAAATTCGAAGGATACTTGAAAAGCACGCCGATATGTTAAAAATACTACTTCCAGAAGATGAGTATGAAGGCCTGGTTCGAAGTTATGTTAATTGTAGTCATCATCAACCTAATGAGAGACAACAAAAAAAAGATTTGAGATATTTGACAGGAGTTCTAAAACTTGAAAGTTAAAAGCAACTCGTAAATGATAAGTAAAAGTTTTAAAGGTTATTTTCTCCCGAAACAAATTAATATTGTGAAGAAGAAAATCAGAAAGCAAAAGCCGAGGAAGATTAAGAGAAGGCCTGTGAAAAAACCAAGAAAAAAGGTAGTTTTTTTAATCATCGATGGCTTGGCTGATCTTCCGATGAACGAGAGGACTCCTCTTTCAGCAGCACGAAAGCCAAACCTTGACTACTTGGCAAAAAACGGGATGGTCGGGGAAATAATTCCAGTCGAGAGAAAGCTCTGGTCTGACCTGACAAGAACCAGCATCAGTCACATTGCAAACCTGGCTCTACTTGGCTATGACCCAAAAAAATATTATCTGAAAAGAGGGCCGATCGAAGCAGTAGGAACAAACACATCTTACAGGAATGGTTGGCTTGCTGTTCGCTGCAATTTTTGCACGGTCGATAAGGAACTAAATATTTTGGACAGAAGGGTTGGGAGAAACTCGGCTGGCTTAGATGAGCTGGCCAGATACGTTAATGAACATGTGAAAATTGGAACTGAAATAGTCTTCATGCGAACTTACGAGCACAGGGCTGTTCTGATTTTGAAGGAAAATCTTTCCGATAAAATAACTGACAGTGACCCTTATTTTGCATGGCAGAAAGTAAACAGGGTGGAAGCACTGACGCCTGAAGCAAGCCGCTCGGCCCAACTAGTCCAGGAGTTTGTGGATAAGGCCAGGCAAGTCATCGAATTCCACCCGGTTAATGAACAGAGAATAAAAAATGGCATGCTTCCTGCCAATTATATCATAACCAGAGAAGCTGGAAACAGGCTTCCCTCTATCCCATGCTTCCCACTCAGGCACAAGAGAAAGTCTGTCTGCATCGCTGAGAACGGAGTGATGAAAGGCACTTGCATGCTTGCAGGGTTTGACGCAGTCACCATTCCTGAACTGAAATTTGAGGCAAGTCTGAAATTTATTTTCGACCATATTGAGGATGCTTTAAGCAATTATGATTTTGTTTATGCGCATATCAAAGGTCCTGACGAGCCTGCTCACGACGGAGATTTCCACAGAAAGCAGGTGATGATTGAAAGAATTGATGAATATCTGGGAGGTTTTAAAAATTTCGACGGAATTTTTGTTCTGACTTGCGACCACATCACATCCTGCATGACAAAAAAACATGAGTATGGATCTGTTCCAATCCTTATCTATGGGAAAGGAAAAGACAAAATTGAGACTTTTGACGAGTTTACAATGAAGAAGGGGAGGCTGGGCTTAATGACTGGGAAAAAGATAATGAGTTTAGTTTTGAGGTGATTGGATGAAAGAAGAGAATGTAATATTCAATAACAAGGGAGAGAAATTGGCAGGAGTTTTGCACACACCTGAAGCGGAGACAAAATCTGCCGTGGTTTTCTGCCACGGGTTTGCTGCAGACAAAAATGATTACAGAAACAAATTAGTAAGAGCTGCGAGGAAAATTTGCACAAATGGCTTTTCTGCTCTCAGGTTTGATCTGCAAGGCTGCGGAGCGAGTGACGGGAGATTTGTTGACACTACGATTTCGACTGAAGCTGAAGACCTTCGAGCAGCAATAGATTTTATCAAGGGACTGGGCTATGAAAGAATTGGAATCTTGGGAAGCAGCCTTGGTGGCTTCGTTTCAATACTGGCCAACGACTCAAGAATAAAATGCATGGCTCTCTGGTCGCCTGTGCTCTCTCTCAAGGACACTTTTTTAAGAACTGAAAAAATATCGCAACAGATGATTGCGGAGGCAATGACAAAAGGATTCACAATCTATAAAAAAAGTGATGGAAGGGAAGTCGAATTGGGAAAAGAATTTGTGAAAGAGGTGAATTCGCTCGAGATCTTTGACATTATTAAAAGAATTAATTATCCTCTGCTGATTGTTCATGGCAATAAGGACGAAACTGTTGACTACAGGTATTCTGAGAAATACATAAGATATGCTGCAGGGCAGAAAAAGCTTTTAATAATCCCTGGAGCTGATCACGACTTCACTACCCCTGATCACGAGCAGCAGCTAACTGAGGCAACAATCGAATGGTTCAAGGTCTGGCTTAAGTGATTACTTGGTATGAATTAAAAAGAAATTATTAAAATTAGATCTAAATGAATAATATGCCAATCTTGATAAATTTTAAAATTTGCGATAATTCTGAGGACTGCAGTGGTATAGAGGTCTGCCCTACTGGAGCATTTCATTGGGATGAAAAAAACAAGGCAATAACAGTTGATAATTCTAGATGCATCATTTGTGGAAAATGTGAGAAAGCTTGTCCAGTAGATGCGATAAGAGTTGCTAAAGACAAAAAAGAATATAAAAAAATAAAAAAGGAAATTGATAATGATACAAGGAAAATTTCTGATCTGTTTATTGATAGATATGGAGCGCAACCTATACATCCAGCTTTCTTGGTTCCACAAGAAAAGTTTGATGTTCAAATTCTGAAATCAACCAAGCCGGCTGTAGTCGAACTATTCAACAAAAAATCAATAATGTGCCTACTGAACTCCATCCCTGTAAAAAACCTGTTTAAGGACATGGACATAAAATACAGAAAAATAGAAGTTGAAGACAACTATCTTCTCGATAAATACAAGATAGAAAAATTACCCTCGCTATTATTTTTTAAAGACGGAAAGCTTGTTGGCAAAATAGAAGGATACTTTGACATTTCAAGCATAGAAGAAATTAAAAACAAAACAAATAAAATTATTTCTAAAATTAAAAAATAGGGAAAACTCTTTTTATTAGGAAACGAAATTAGAATTAAATGAGAATAAAGAATCTGAAGATAAGGGAGATTTTCGCTACAACCGCTCAGAAGACAATCGAGATTGATTTGGAGACGGCAAAAGGTTCAGTCCGTGCATCAGTCCCAATCGGCACGAGCAGGGGAAGATATGAAACAGTCTATCTGCCGACTGAGGATGCGTTAAGTAAGTTTAATATCATCAAAAGGATTTTCACTACAAACGAATTTACTGATCAGGAAGATGTGGACAACACCCTGAGGATAGTTGACAAGACAGACAACTTCAGGGAGATTGGAGGAAATCTGGCCCTGGCAATTTCTTCTTCATTCTTGAAAGCATTTGCTCTAGATTCAGGCCAAGATATTTTTGAATATCTCGCAACCAAGGCAAAAGAGAAAGTCAACATTCCAAAACCAATCTGCAACATCATCGGCGGAGGGAAGCACGCAGGAAGGATTGACATCCAGGAGTTCCATTTCATCCCAGTCCACCAGACTTCTTTCCTTGATTCAATCACAAAAATCAGCAAGGCCTACTGGACAGAAGGGAGAAAACTGAAGCAAGACGATCCGACTTTTGCCTTCACACAGAATATTGAATCAGCTTGGACATCGAGCCTGAGTTTTGAAGAGATACTGAAGATCATGGCAAAGGTTGCAAACGAGAATTTGCTTAAGCTAGGGATAGATTTTGCCGCGTCCCAGCTCTGGGACGGAACTCGGTATTATGTTTACCGCTATTCGAACAAGGTCCTGAACACGCGCGAGCAGATGAACCTTGTGATCAAGCTGGCAAAAGAATATCCTATAATTTTTATCGAGGACCCTTTGAACGAGACTGACTTTTCCAATTTCAGCATCTTGACCCATGAGCTGCAGCCGAGAATAATTTGCGGTGATGATTTGTATGCAACTAATTTGAAAAGGTTGAAGGACGGGATTGACTTCAAGGCAACAAATGGGATAATAGTGAAGCCGAACCAGATAGGGACGATAACTGACGTGATAAATTTGGTGAAGGAAGCGAGGAAGAATAATTTGGTGACTGTGATGTCCCACCGTTCAGGAGACACTGAAGATAATTTAATCTGCCATCTTGCTGTTGGTTTGGGTTGCGACTACATCAAGCTTGGGATTAGCGGCGAGCGAACAGTAAAAATAAATGAAATGATTAGAATAGAGGAAAAATTAAAAGGATAATTTTTAAAGAACAACACACAAACGCCGAGGCTGAGATTTGAACTTACTTTTCTAATTATTTTATTCTTCCAAACCAATTTAGAAATTATGATAACAATTGACGGGGCTAAAGGTTGGGGTCAGGTTGTCAGAACTGCGGTTGCTCTCTCTTCTCTAACTCTGAAACCAATCAAACTAATCAACATCCGTCAATCCAGACCTCGCCCAGGCATCCATCCGCAGCTGGCAGAGGGAATAAGAATCCTTGCCGAATTCTGCGATGCAGAGACTGTCGGTTTACAGTATGGATCAATGGAACTGGAGTTCATCCCAAAAAGGTTGGACGTGAAAGACAGAACAATTGACATAGGAACTTCAGGAAGCATCGGTTTGCTGCTTCAGACACTCACGCCGACTGTGATTTTTACTAGGAACAGAACTTTTCTTGAACTGATTGGAGGAACTGCAGGACTTGGCTCCCCGACAATTGAATATATAAAAAACATTACATTTCCAGTTTTGAACAGGCTTGGCCTTATCATCCCAGAAATAAAAATAGTCAGGCAGGGATTCTATCCTCGTGGGGGTGGAAGAGTTACTGTAAACTTTGAGCCAGTCATCAAATTAAATCCAGTCAATCTCACAAATAGAGGTGAAGCTTTATCGATAAGAGGAATTTCTATTGTCGGAAGCCTTCCAGAGGAAATTGCAGTAAGACAAGCTGAATCTGCGAAAAACTATTTGATTCAAAAAGGATTTGATGATGTGAAGATAGAAACTGCTTCCTTTCCCACACTTTCCCAGGGAACGAGCATAACCCTCTGGGCAGAGTGCGAGAATTCAATCCTGGGTTCAGACAATATCGGGAAAAGGGGATTGAGGGCTGAGGATGTTGGCAGGCAGGCAGCAGAATATCTTTTCAATTCAATCAATTCTCAATCTCCATTTGACAAATACATGGCTGACCAAATCATCCCTTATCTTGCCCTGGCCAAAGGAAGGTCAGAAATAAAAGTTGAAGAAATCACTGAACACTGCAGGACCAACATCTCAGTCTGCGAGCAGATACTCGGCTGCAAGTTTGAAATCGATGAGAAAAGCAGAATAATAGAGGTGGAAGGGATAGATTTTGAAAACAAATTCGTTTGAAACCTCTATTCCAGAGAAAAGGTTGCATTTAAATATTTTCCTCTTCAATAGAAAATCATGAGCATTATATTTTTAATAATGGGTTTTATTGATATTGTTGCTGGAGGATTGCTGCTTTCCTTCACTGGCGAAGGTGAGCTTGTAAAATTCATTGCCCTACTGCTTTTGGCAAAAGGTGTCTGGACAATTTTGAAAACTCTGTCAGACTGGTAAAAAATCAGGAAAGAACTTCCAACACTTTTCCTTTGATGTTTGATTCTCCACCGCAAGGAACTGCCAGCTCTTCACCGCAGCTCAAGCATTTGACAACAGTAGCTGCCTTGTTGTAAATGATTTGATCGTGCTTGCATTTTTTACACATCACACGGTAAAATTTTGATTTTGGCATTCTTATCAGTTGTTTCATACTTTCACTATCTCAAATTTCTTGGCTCTCCATCCGGATCCACGCATGTGCTTTTTCCCGCAGACCTTGCATTTGAATCTCAGGTCGATTCTCTTGGTAGGTTTTTGATGGTCCGGCTTCTCCCTTGGAAAGCTCCCGTATCCAAGCATCTTCCTCTTGAATATCCTCTGCCCATGGGTCAAAGCCCCTCTTGGTTTTTTCTTGGCTAGTTCTACCTCATGCTCAGTGTGTTTTTTGCAGTTCGGGCAGTATGTTTTCATTGTCTTTGGATACTTCATTTAACTCACTATTAACTTTTAATTCTCTGTTATTAAACTTAAATATTTAACTTTTCTAAGAAATGATACTATGTGGATTAAAAACGCATTATTCAGAAAAAACGAACCACCACCTAAAAAATCATCAATCGATAGATATGAAATAAAAGCATGCTATAGAATAGAAGGAGAACCTACAGGTAATTTTATTGTAGTAGACTTATCGTATTGGATGTATCATAGCAACTATTATGTTAAGGTGCTGGTAAGAGAGGAGGAGTCTGATAATCTGCCCAACTTTTTGATGAGAAAAGTTAAAAAAAATCATAATTATTTTTATAGGGGACACAATGAAGAATATGAACTTGGAAGAATAAGATCAGAACTGGATAAAGTTTTACCTAAGCCAAGCCAATAAAATTATTCTACTATTTCTACAATTCCTTTCTCCAATAGAATTTTCACATTGTCTTCCGGCAGTATCGCCACATCTCCTTTCTTGTAAGGCCCGTACTTCCTCAGGTCACTGCCGACAAACTCTGCGATATCCTCTTTAAAAACAACCTGAGCTTCCATCACAGTTTCTGGTTCTTTTGCCTCATCAAACACATGATTCAGTACAGCATTCCTCCTTTCTTTTATCGATCTCACCAGCAAATCAAAAAACATTTTTTCCTCTTCAGTCAAATTCTCAGGAGCTATGTTAGTCCTCACAGCAATGAGCGCTCCGTTCAAAATCTTTCTCTCCCTTCTGTTGAAAACGTCTTCAATCAGACTTTCTATGTTCTTTACCTCGAACCCAACTTTCCTGTCGCCCATGCTCTCAGCAGTTTTTCTTTTTTGCTGAATATAATTGTTGACGTTTTTATAGAAATTTTCTGGCAGCTTGGTCGGCTTCGGCAGTCTCTGCTCCTCTCTCTGTATTTTCCTAACCAACTCAAAAGTGATGGTTTCCTCTGCCATAATATCTGATTATATACTGGTCATAAAAGGTAAAAGCTTTTATTCAAGGTTTAGTTTCTAAACTGCTAAATCTTGATTTTACTTAAATTTCATTAAATCAAATATAATTTATGGTTTTGGGAGCAATAGCTGCCGCTTTGATAGAATACGGAATCGCCGGCCTTGCCTTTTCATCCTTCCTTTCATCTCTGGTTTTCATTCCTGGATATGCATCATTCCTCATACCGCTTTTTGTTGGTCTCCATGCCAATCCCTGGCAAATGCTTTTTGCCATTTCCATAGGAGCAATAGCTGGAGAAGCCGTAAACTACTATCTTGGCATTGTCGGCTCTAAATATATCCTTCACATAGAATTAAAAAAAGCTAAAAAATGGTTAAGCAGATGGGGAGAAATGTCAGTATTCATTGTAAACCTCATACCTTTGTTCCCTGCTGATGTGGTAAACACTCTGATCGGATTTTTAAAAATGGACTTCAAAACATACATGATCAGCATGTCTCTAGGTAAAATCATCCAGTACTCACTCCTGATCTTTGGTGCAGAACTTTTATTCAAGGTCGTCTCAATAATCTGATATCTATAATAAAACTAAAAATTGAATAAATCAATATGATAAAACCATTCGAAAAGCTCATCAGTCCTGAGAAGCACGTAGAAAAAATCGAGATAAAGAAGATTGTTGCTGCACCCAAGCTCCACAAACCTGGCGTGGAGAAATACAAGGAGCAAATACTGGCTGGTAAAACTATAAAGCCAATTGTAGTTTTTAAGCACCCGCACGAGGAACTCTACGCAGTTCTTGACGGCCACCACAGATTCTACGCATTTCTTGAGTTGGGAGCTCAGACCATTGATGCAGCGGTGATGAAGAGCAACAAATTCCTCTTTAACAAAACTAAGGACGGATGGTTGCAGCCAACACCAGCGATGACAAAATACATCCGTGTGCCAGCAATAGTTTTTGCCAAATACATAAACAATTTCGTCAGGAATCCAAGGCACCTTAAACTCCCTAAAGAGCGTCTTGAAAGATTCAAGTCAAAAATCTCCTCCTTGAAGAGTAAAAAAATTCTGAAATTAAAGAAGAATTAAATGCCAAATTTTCTATATTTTTAGTATGGCAAGAAAATCCAGGAGAAGAAGATACAAGGATATGAATGAAGAAGAGTGGAAGGACTGGGGAGAGAAATTTGGAAAGAGGATGGCAAAGAGAGGCAAGGATTTTAGGCGGAGTTTGCGGTGGGATTGGAGAGTACTTCAACATCGACCCAACAATTGTAAGACTACTGTGGATACTGTTCATATTTGCCTTTGGAGCGGGAATACTGTTCTATCTAATAGCCTGGCTGATAGTGCCGAGAAATCCAAAGCAAAAATGGTAAATTTTAGTTTGTTTCCAATAAAATTTTCTTACCTTCAATATCAGCCAGCAGGTTTTCCAGTTCTTTCAGTTTCTGCCCCTTATCTGCCTGCATCCTTTTTCTTCTCTCTTCATATCTTTTAATTTCAGTTTTTATTTCTTCTGCTTCTCTTCTCAATTTGTTGGCCTCACTCTCCAATTCGCTTTTCCTTTTCGGAATTTCTTGCAGCTCTATTTTTTCTTCCCGGCCTATCAAATCTTCTGAAATGCTGGAGTATTCCTCAAGAATTTTATGCATTGTATCGCTATCCACCATTTCTTCTATCACAGCTGCAAACTTGCCACTGTCTTTCAGATCCATCTTCCCTTCAGCTATTTTTGTTCTGATTTCTTTTATTGCTGATAGAAAAACTTCACCTCTTGGATCTTCTGACAATACTGACTCAAATGAGCCTTGAGAATAATGATTCAAAATTTTATTTTCAGCTGACCATTGATGCTTTTTCAGAGGCTTCTCAACTTTTGCTATGCACTGAACAAACTCAGACTTTTTGTTTTGAAGTTTTTCCTTTAGCTCTTCCCTAGTCCTTTCCATTCCCAAGAAAGTTTTCCATTCGTCGCTGCCAGTCAGTTTTTTCAAATCATCCTCTGCGGTTTTTCTCTTCTCTTCCAACTCTTTCATATCTTTCTCAAGTTTGCCCAAATTCTTCTCTTCCATCTCTTCATTCAGCCTGATCAATTCAGAAACAATCTCTTGTGCTTTCAGAAGACCCGCGTTTGATTCTGTGAATTTTTTCAGCATGTTCTCAAGCTCATTGCCTATGTTGGAAATTTGGCGGAAGCTCTCAATCACCTTTTCGGCCTCCTTTTCAAAAAGTTCTTTCAGAAAGGCATACTCAGTCACGGTTTTCTTATCGGTCTCGTCTATTATCGAGGCGACCTCCTTCTGGAAACTGAGAATCGAATTCATGTCGTCCCCCATCGGCTTCTGCATCTGCTGGGCCAAGCTTTTCATCTTGTTTACAAAACTTTTTCTGCTTCCAACCGCTTTCCTTATCAACATGGTGTCATTCTCTCCAGAATAAGGCGAGTGTTCAAGGATTTTCAGTTGGTCTTGCATGACAATAGCAGCAGCCTGCAAGTTTTCATATTCCTTTTTGACCGATTCTTTCAGAGGTTCGAAATCTTTTTTCAATTTACCTGATAGAAAGTCTTCTACTTCCTTCAGAGACATTTTCTTCTCTTCGAACTTCTCTTCCTTCTTTTTTCCAAAAATTCTTTCTAGAAAGCCCATTCAATCAGAATTAAGTAAGGATGTTTAGGATAAAAGTTTATTCATTCTTTTTTAATTGACCTAATAAGCAATAGTGCCTCTTTGATTTTTCAACCCACAAGTCAAGAATTTCAAAATTTTTGAACTCCTTTTTTAAAATGTTTTTGTTAAATTTGTAATGCGGCATTTCTTTGTCATAATAACCTACGTTTATATAAGTTCTGGGTGCAATCAATTTTATTTGCTTCTTTGGAAAAGGCTTTAATACTGTTACAAAAATCAAACCTCTTGGTTTGAGAATTCTTTCCATTTCCTTTATAAGATTTCTTATGTCTTCTATTTTTGCGTGATGCAGAGTTTGTGTGCTAACAATGGCATCAAAAAAATTGCTCTTGTACGGTAACTTTTTGTATATGTCTCCAAACTTCAATTTTGCTTTTAGATTTTCTGTTTTAAGCCATTTCTTCGAAATTTTTATCCCATGCTTGGCAATGTCAATTCCATAAACATCAAAGCCATTCTTAGCAAGAAAGACAGAATGCCTGCCTGAGCCACAACCTAAATCCAAGACCTTTTCAACTTTATGATTTTTGAACAGTTTAAAAATTTTTGGCATATCTTCCTGTATCGATTTTCTTATTTTCCCATCTTTTTTGAAGACTTCATCCCATGCCATTTTATTTATTTTTGTCATATTAAACTTTATGTTTGAATTTATTTTTCTTCAAATCTTTCAGAGGTTTTTTCATCTTCCTGAAAGGATAATTCACGGGATTTTTTATTGTTATCTTGTCCGTCCCGCTCTTGCAGTATTTGTCTGGTGTACAAACCCCAATGTTGGCATAAAACTGCTCATTATCGCAGTTCGGTGGAAGCAGGTTTCGTTGCTGCCTCAGGTGCCATCTCAGCTGAGTTCGTAAATAATTTGCTCTGATAGAAGGATAATTCTTCTCATTCCACTCCATCATCTTGTTCTCCAGTTTTTCCAAATCCCATCCCATGTTCCTCAGGAAATTTATGAGAATGAAAATACTTCTCTTCCTCCCATCTGCCAAACCTTTGAAAATATTGTGGACGCATGGAGGGAAATATTCTTCTGGTATCATGCTCATCCTAATTTGTCTGGCTGGCCTCGGCAACTCTTCTTTCACTTCCACAATGTTTTTTGTTGCCCAGTCCATGGCCTCGACGATCAATCCCTCAGCATCATGAGCTGCAGATTTCGGTATCAAAAACTTCTCCTCTATCCTTATTTTTTCTGGCAGCGCATGCTCCTTCTCAAACCTTTCTATGCTCTCTGGCTTCAACGGCAGGCTGACAAGAAGGGAGGACTCGTGAAGGGAGTATGGCAAGCGAAACAAGTGTCTGGAGCTGAAAATGTCCATTGTCACTATTTTAAACGGTTCAATCCCTTCCGTCCCTGTTATCTCATCAACACTTTTTCCTATCCTTTTGGAGATTTCAGCAGGCGTCGCAACCAAGCTCATTTCCTCTTTCAGCTGATCATTGACATACCACTTTACATATTCCACAACCTTCTGAAGAATTTCCGGATATTGAATTGATGTTGGCTGCATATTGATTTTCTCTGGCAGTGCTTCAAAAGGGATTCCAATATGGAAGGAAGAGCCGCCTGTAAATTTACAAGAATAATTTTTCACTCCATGATCCTTGAAAGCTTCGATGATCTGCTTGGTGGTGATTTTTGCAATCTCAAAATCTTTCACATCCACATCGATAAAAACATCCCATCCGGTTCTCATCTGATCTAAATCTAATTTAGTCAATCCAACATCCAGCTTCATCGGTTGGTTCCATCTTTCCACCGATCCATGAAAAGAAACAGTTCCTTCTGCAACTGCCTGCAAAACATCTTGAGGATACTGGATCACGTCAGGCCTGCGGCCAAACCTTCCATCCTTGAAAACAGAAACTACTTCCCTGTTTTTAGCAATCTCTACTATAGCTCTCTGAACAGGTTCTCGTGAATAGTAATTCCATACTTTTTGAAAATCAATTGACATACCAATCGGTCATGAAGAGCGAATGCCCCTCAAAATAATATTGACATTAAGAATTTAAATTAAAATTCTCATTTCACATATTCTAAGTATGAAGATTAATGTCGGTTCTTGGAACATCTGGATTTTTGGACCTCGTGATTTCAAAGGCATAGCGGAAGTTATTAGAGAAAATAAAATTGATATCTTAGGAATTCAGGAAGCTGGAATTTATTTTGATAAAGGAAAAGAAAACATGGCAAAAAAAATTGCGGAAGAATTGAATTATAGTTTTGTTGTTTATACAGCTAAAGATTCCAGACCAAATAATCCATGGTTGGTGTGCAATGCAATTTTATCTAAATTTCCGATCATTGAATCCAATTTTCATCTTTTAAACCCATCAAACGTAAAATACGATGGCACATATCAAACTGAACCAAGAAATTTGGTTTATTCGAAAATAGATTTGAATGAAAACAAAACGCTCAACTTTCTTACAACCCATCTAAAATTTTCCATAAAATTTGAAACAACAGATTTACGACTTGCCCAAGTCGAGAATGTTTTGTCTGTGATTAAAAAACTTAACAACCATATAGTGTTGACTGGAGATTTTAATTCAACTCCTCAAAATGAAGAAATAAAAAAAATTGAAAAATTTCTAACAAGGGTTGGTGGTGATGAGTCGACTTGGACTGTGCATCCTTTCAGTAAAGATGGGTGGAAGGTGAATGATTTGAAATATAGGCTTGACAATATTTTTGTTTCCAAGGATTTGGCTTATCAAAATTTCAAAATAATAAATAGCAAAATTTCTGACCATCTACCGATAAAAGTAACAATTGATTTTTAGAAATCAACCAGCAACCTCTGCTGGCTAACCGGTGCTTCCAATGACTTTGCCGGTATTCCAAATCTCTTTTTGATCTCTTTTGCCAACTCATGTGTGTAGCCGTGAATGCAGTAAACCTTTTTTGGATTGACCTGTTCTACAAAATCCATTATCTGCTTGAAGTCAGAATGGTCAGAAAGAGGAAAGCCGAAAGGAAACCTGTCAATAAGGGACCAGCCGGTTAAAGCTGCCACTTTAAAATTCTTCCCCTTGTTGAAATTCAGTAGGTGCATGGGTTTTACAAAAATGTTTGATTCTTCTTTCGGTTTTGCAAAATCCAGCTTGACCCCAAACTTTTTATAGACCTCACTGTACTGCCGAATCGTCTCAGAAATTTTTGGTTGCATGCCATTCTCATTCAGCAACTTTATCGCCTCCTGAGCTTTTCCTATGTGATAGCCACCTAGATCTACAGAAAAATTGTCTGCCAGCTGCTGCTTGACCCACTTGACTATTTTCTGCCTGACATTCTCTATCGGCTCAAAGATATAATTCGGCAGGCCATAGGTGCTTTCAGTTATCAGGACATCGGCTTGCTCTATTTTTATCGGCTTGCAAGTCAAGCTGGAAGAAGTCTTGAAATCCCCTGTGTAGAGGATTTTTTTCCCATCAGCTTCGATAAGAGTCTGTACGGATCCAAGCACGTGACCAGCAGGAATCAGCTTTACAGTAAAATCATCAAACTTTATTTTCTCATTTTCTTTCACAACATTCGCTTCGAATGTAGGATCCCTCAGCTTGATCAAATCATAAGTTTCTGCTGTGCAGTAAGGTTTGGTGACAAA
>Ga0315281_10001791_pt1 | contig 31850 bp, 32 predicted proteins | sample YL17G07_0_MG_FD_204540 | JGI IMG/M metagenome (GOLD analysis project Ga0315281, IMG submission 204540) | Sediment microbial communities from Yellowstone Lake, YNP, Wyoming, USA - YL17G07_0 | ecosystem: Environmental > Aquatic > Freshwater > Lake > Sediment | place: USA: Wyoming | collected...
GTCATAATCGACGGCCGGATAGTCGAAATTGTGAAGGCCGGTTTCATCGAAGGGTCGATGGTGGTGCCCCGGTTTGTGCTGGAGGAGCTCCAGTCGATAGCGGATTCAGCTGACGAGCTAAAGAGGAGCCGCGGGCGAAGGGGTCTGGACGCGTTAAACGCTCTACAGCGCCTTGATAACGCCAGCGTCGAGGTCGTAGATCAGGATTTCCCGGAGATAACCGGGGTCGACGCCAAGCTGATCGCGCTATCGAAGCAGACCGGTATGCTACTGTCAACCAACGATTTCAACCTCAAGAAAGTGGCCGAGCTCCAGGGCGTGAGGGTCTTGAACATCAACGCCCTGGCGAGTTCCCTTAAGCCGGTGGTGCTCGCGGGCGAGGAGATGAGGGTGAAGATAATCCGGGAGGGGAAGGAGCCCGGGCAGGGTGTGGGTTACCTCGATGACGGCACAATGGTTGTGGTGGAGCAAGGGAAGAGGAAGCTGGGCTCGGAAGTGACGGCGGTGGCGACCAGCATCCTCCAGACCCCTGCCGGAAAGATGATCTTCAGTGACCTCCGAGAAGAGCGCCAGGGGGGCTAGGCATTGGTCTTCGGCGTGATTGCCGCGGCAGGCGCCGGGCTACGACTGCAGGAGGAGATCCCCAAGCTGGAGATCGAAATCCTTGGCAAACCCCTTGTTCTTTACGCCCTCGAAGCCTTCCAACACGCTTCCTCTATTGAGGGTCTCATGCTGGTTGTGCCTCCAGAACGCCTGGACGCCTGGCCGGTTTCGAGGCTGCGTGGTGCGGGAATCGAAAAGGCGGTGGCGGTCGTTGCCGGTGGATCAACCCGTCAGGAGTCGGTTTACCTCGCGCTCGAGGGGATACCGGATGACAGCGGGACGGTCGTCGTGCACGACGGCGCGAGACCCCTCGTGACGCCGGAGATGATAGAGCTGGCCTGCTCCGCGGCTTTGGCCGAGGAAGCCTTGATCACGGCGGTTCCGCTCGCCGATACCGTCAAGCAGGTTGAAGGTGGGAGGGTGATTAATACTCCCGACAGGGAGAAACTGGTCGCGGTTCAAACCCCCCAGGCCTTTTCCCTGAAGTTGTTGAGAGAGGCGCACGAGCGTGCAAGACAGGAGCAGTTCCTGGGCACAGACGACGCGTCGCTCGTCGAGCGGATGGGGAAGACCGTCGCGGTGATCGAGGGCAGCCGCGAGAACATAAAGGTTACGTACCCCGAGGACCTCGTGTTAGCGAAAGCCGTCTTGAGAGAAAGGATGGATAGTTGAGGGTAGGGTTAGGCGTGGACGCGCACCGCTTTGATACGGAGAGGAAGCTGGTGCTGGGCGGGGTCGAGATGCCGTTCGAGAAAGGACTCGCCGGCCATTCCGACGCCGACGTGGCCCTCCACGCTCTGATGGATGCTCTGCTCGGCGCTTGCGGGGCTGGCGATATCGGTGCGATGTTCCCCGAGGATGACCCGGCGTACCGCGATGCGTCAAGCCTTGACTTGTTGAGGGAAGTCTCAGGTGTTGTAACCGGTAGCGGCTACCGGATCGTGAACGTGGATATCGTGATTGTCTGCGAGGAACCGAGAGTCGCGCCGTACCGCGAACAGATGCGTGAGCGGATCGCCTCGACATGTGAGATTGACAAGGGATCGGTCTCCGTCAAGGGTACGTCCACCGAAGGGATGGGCTTCACCGGAAGGGGCGAAGGCATAGCGAGTATCGTGGCTGTCCTGCTCGAGGAGGCCGGGGACCCCGTTGGCGCGGGAGAGGGTCCTTGAGCAAGAAGCGGTTCATCCCCGACAGGGTACCGATCAGGAGACAAGCGCCCGGCCAGCGTATCCGGAACTTCTCTGAGGTCGCGCTGGGCTACTCGGACGATGAGGCGCGGCGCGAGGCCGAAAGATGCCCGCAGTGTAAGAAACCGCTATGTATCAATGGCTGTCCGGTCGGAATAGACATCCCCGGTTTTGTCAACGACATCGTAGAGGGTGAGTTCAAGGCCGGCGCGGACCGCATCAAGAGGGACAACCTTCTGCCAGGTGTCTGCGGGCGCGTGTGCCCGCAGGAGGACCAGTGCGAGAAGGAGTGCATCCTGGGTCGCAAGGGAGACCCGCTGGCCATCGGTAAGCTCGAGAGGTTCGTGGCCGACCGGGAGGCGCAAAAAGGGGAACTCGATGTCCCGCGCCCTCAAGAAAAGACGGGTCTCGCCGCCGCTGTGGTCGGCTCGGGGCCCGCCGGTCTGACCGCCGCCGCCGAGCTCGCAAGGCGCGGTCATCGAGTGACCGTTTTCGAAGCGCTTCACGTCGCCGGAGGGGTCCTCACCTACGGGATCCCCGAGTTCCGCCTGCCCCAGTGGGTAGTGGACAGGGAGGTAAGCTTTCTCTCCTTGATGGGTGTTGAGATCGTGCTCGACTTCGTTGTGGGGAAGACCGCTACGCTTGACGACCTGCTCCGGGATCACAAAACCGTCTTTATCGGGATCGGCGCCGGGCTTCCGATGTTCATGGGGATCCCGGGTGAGAACCTGAACGGCGTCTACTCGGCCAACGAGTTCCTGACACGGAGCAACCTCATGCAGGCCAGGAATTTCCCCGACTACGACACGCCTGTTAAGCAGGGCGGGAAAGTGGTCGTGGTTGGAGGCGGGAACGTTGCGATGGACTCGGCCCGCACAGCTCTACGCATGGGAGCGGACGAGGTCGACATAGTGTATCGCCGCTCGCGGGTGGAGATGCCGGCGCGCGAGGAGGAGATACATCACGGTGAAGAGGAGGGTATTGACTTCTACATGCTGTCGAACCCTTCCGAGGTCCTGGGCCGCGATGAGCGCTGCGTCGGCGTCAGGTGCCAGCGCATGGAGCTCGGCGAGCCGGACGAGTCGGGGCGCAGAAGACCAGTGCCGATAGAGGGCGAGTACTTCGACCTCGATGCGGACGTCATCATTATGGCGATCGGCACCCGGGCTAACCCGCTTCTCCCCTCCACTGCTCCGGAGTTGAAGCTCAACCGCCGCGGCTACATAGAGGTATCCGAGGAAACCATGGGTACGAGCATCCCCGGCGTTTACGCGGGTGGCGACATAGTCACCGGGTCGGCTACGGTCATCGAGGGCATGGGCGCAGGGAAGATCGCCGCGGCGGCTATGGACTCTTACATGCGGGGCTGAGATTGGGGGTCAGACCACTTTTGTTGCATTGCGGCGGATAACCTGCACGGGCATCAGAATGCAACAAAAGTGGTCTGACCCCTATTTTGCGTGACGCTCGTGATCTTCCAGCTCCTCGCTCGCCTTTCTCAGTTGCTCGAACGTCGAAACCCTGGGCATCGGCTTTTTGCCCGCGAGGACTTCGTCAATGAGATTGAGGAAATTGCGTAAGACAGCCCTGTCGCCTTCGTCGTGTGAAAGACTGATCGCCTTCAAGCAGTAATACCGGGCCTTGGCCGGGTCTCTCTTGACGAAGAGATATATCTGCGAGAGGTTGTCCATGAGTGTTGCAGAGCTGGGGTTGTACTTCACCCCTTCTAGTGCCAGGTCGAGGCCATCGTCAACCCGGCCGAGGCGGCACAGCATCCAACTCGCGTAGTAGTAGGCCATGACGAAGTGCGGGTCCAGCCTCGTTATGAGCCAGTAATACGGATATATGGACTGTGACCTTTCCGGGCTGGCACCGTAATATTCGTGGAAGACCGTATCGGTCTTCGTCCAGAAGTACGCGGCGAGCGTCTCCCTCGCGCCGCCCAGAAGATCAAGGATGGACCTTCCCGTGTCGAGAGGCGCGCTCTTCTTCCAGCTTTGCTTGGTGGCGAAAGCGTTGTCAAGGGAATACTGGAGCAGGACGGCGCCGGCGAGAGCCGCGGCGACAAGCAGAGCTACCGTGAATACCGCGACACGGCTCGGGTTTCTTCTGCCCCTATTGGACGGCATCAGATATCCTTTCTCCTGAAAACGAGGTAACCGAGTACCAGGAAAATGACGACAAATAATACGGCATAGCCGCTGACCCGCAAAAGGTATCCGGCCGGGACCCCGTTTGAGTAGCCGACCTGCTGGGAGATGTTGTAGTTCTCCAGGTTTGGAAGGAGGTAATAGGCGGGCCAGGCCAATACCTTTAGGAAGCCGTTGGTCCCCTCCACGAGCGTCTTGTGCAGAAAGTCGGTCTTAACGTGGCAAAGCAGGTAGAACAGGATTGTCGTGAACACGTTCACGGGTGCCGTGGCGAAGGTTGACAGGAACAGGCAGAAAGCCGCGATGATGGCGCATTCTAAAAAGACCGTGAATACGCCCTGGAATATCACCGGCGAGGCGGCATGAGCGCGGGTAGAGACCAGCACCAGTATCTCGAGCCCCATTATCACGAGGATTATGGCGAGGTCCGCAAGGATACCGAGGTATTTCCCCAGCAGGTACTCAAGGCGGCTCACGGGCTTTGAGAGGATGTTGTATATCGTCCTCCCCTCTACTTCGCCGGGCACCTGGTTTACCGACAGCACTACTGCGAGCACGACACCGAAAAGAGACGTCAGGCTCAGCGATATATCCTTGAGGAACTGGGGCCTTATGCCCAGCTCGAAGGCTGGCAGTAGCGGGGACACCGCAACCACTGCGACCCCGAAGAGAAAGACGACGTAGAAGAGCTTTCTCCTTGCCGTATCCTTTATGACGTTCAGCGCCAGTATACCGGTGTTTCTCAATGGCCCTTTTACCTGATCGCTTCCATAAAAAGGTCTTCCAATGTCTGCCGGGATGGCTCCACGGAAACGAGCTCGAGTCCGAGTTCCCTGGCCAGATCCAGGACCCTGTAGACGTCGTTGCTGCCCACTTCGAGCACGGTGTCGCCGTTAGTTTCCTCTACGTGCCGCGCGAGCGCGATGAAGCGACCCCTCGCCGCCGTCACCGCTCCACTCAGCACGACTTTCGTTGTTCCTTCAACCGCAAGGAGCTCGGATAGCATACCCTGCCTGACCGGCCTCCCTCGGTTTACGATGCTGACGCTGTCGCAGATGTTCTCCACCTCGGAGAGCTGATGGCTTGAAAGGAATATGGTCTTTCCATCCTCCTTGAGGCGAACGAGTATGTCCCTGACCTCCTTCTGCCCAACGGGATCCAGGCCGCTCGAGGGTTCGTCCATGATAAGGAGTTCAGGGTCGTTGATGAGTGCCTGGGCGATCCCGAATCGCTGTAGCATGCCTTTGGAATATTTATCGAGCGTCAGGTGAGAGCCCCGACGGAGCCCGACCATATCCAGGAGCTTCGCGGATCTGGAGGCGCGCTCCTCCCTTTTCAATCCGAAGAACTTGCCATAGAGGTCCAACCCCTTTTCGGCAGTGAGGAAGCCATAGAAATACGGCTGTTCGGGCAGAAAGCCGAGCCTGTAGTGCATGGCCCTATCGCCAAGCGGCATGCCCAGAACCCAACCAATACCGTGATCCGGGAAGATGACCCCCAGGAGTATCTTGAGCGTGGTCGTCTTACCCGCCCCGTTCGGCCCGAGCAGGCCGAAGATCTCACCGCTTTTCACTTCGAGAGAGAGCCCTTCCACGGCGGTCTTTCGCTCTCGGGAAAAACCGGAGCGGTAGGATTTCGTGATGTTTTCCAGCGCTACTGCCGTATCTGTCAACAGTGCCTCCAGCCCACTCATCGGGTTTGGCATTTCCATTATAGAGTTTCGTCTCGCACTCGGGGGAACTATAGAAAAAATAATCCCGTCTAAAAGGTGTTATTGCAGAGGCACGAAAGGGGAGGCTCAAATGGAAGAGAAGCGCACGAGAAAAGGCTTGCGGAAGGCGCTTGTCGCCGGGGGGATCGTTCTCGCCGTCCTGCTGGTCTTGATGGCGATAGGCCTTGGTTGCGGCGGGGGCCGGAAGCCGGGGCAGTCAGGTCAGGGGCTCAAGGAGGTTTCTAAGGGAGAAGTTGACCTCATGCGTGTCGAGCCGAGCGGCGGGGTGCGCGAACAGCAGGGAGCCCCGGTCACAGGCACCCGGACGCAGGTCTCACAGGTGCCCAGGATAGAGACGAAAACCATCAAGACCGGGAGCCTGACGATCGAGATCAAGAAAGGCACCTTCAACAGCTACTACAGCAAGGTCGTCCTTATAGCTGAAGGTGTTGGGGGTTTCGTTTCTGACTCGCGATCGGACTCGAACGGCGGAAGGATAACGGGGGGCACCGTTACGGTCAGGGTCCCGAATGACTCTTTTTCCAGAGTCTTGACCGAGTTGGAGAAGATCGGGAAGGTGAAGTCGATTGGCGAACAGGTGCAGGACGTTACCGAGGAATACGTTGACCTGGAAAGCCGCTTAAATAACCTGAGAGCTCAGGAAGCCGTCTACCTCAGGTTGATGGCGAAGGCCCAGACCATCGAGGAGAGTATTGCGGTGCAGCGCGAGCTCTCGGTCATCCAGGAGCAGATCGAGCAGCTTCTCGGGCGCAAGAACTACCTGGACAACCACGTGCAGTTCTCGACGGTACAGGTGACCCTGCTCGAACCGGGCGCCGCAGTGAGCGAGGATGGAGGCTGGGGATTCGTACGAGCGCTGTCGGACGCGGCACACGGGATAATAAACGGCATGAACACGGTGATTCGTTTTCTGGGTGACGCCCTTATCTATATCCTGATAGTGGCGGCCCTTGCAGCGTTGGCATACGTGATTCTCAAACGGCGTTCCATCGAGAAGAAGGCTTCAAACTGAACGGATGATTAGAGGTTGGAAATCGGCTACAATTGCGAATAAGGAAACATGTGACAATGCGGGGGTGGCGAATTGTGTGAGTCGAATGTGTATGTACGCGATGACGAAGGAGACCGCCTTGTAATGGAGGACGCGGTTCTCCTGGAAAGCGGTCAGGGCAAGGTCAAGATCACCGACATCCTCGGCGAGGAAAAAGAGCTGGAGGGCGATGTCGAGGAGATAACTTTCCTTGAACACAGGATCGTGATCCGCGAACGATAGACCCGTTGCCGTAATGAAGACACATGATGGATTGCCGCCTCAACGGCATCAGCGTGAGAGGCGGCAGTTTTATGTAGAGAGGGTGGTCATGGATACAGGGGAGGACAACCGGGCCTTGGAACCGGGTCCCGATCAAAATCGGCGTATCAGACCTTAATGCGGCAACTCTTGGGGATATTTGGATGGTCCAAATACTTTAACCCAGAGCTGTACCCGGTTGTCCGAACTTAGTACTGGCAACCGATTCATCCGGGCAAATCCGGAACTCCCCGGTTGCCTGTCGGATGAGAAGCGGTACCTCTGAACATATTATGAAACCGTTTGCAACACCGTTCAACAAGAATATCCACTTACGGGCATAAGTACTTGCTGAAGAGCATTAATGATTGGCGAGCGGTAAAAACGAACATCATGTGGCTTATATGTCTAGTAATTTCCTTAATTCCGTGCTCTGACGGCGGCTTACCGGTATCTTGCTGTTGGCCGGGTCGCCCATCGTTATCTCGTATGACGAGCTTCCCGACTTTGCAATCTCTTTCACCTTGCGCATGTTGACGATGTATCCACGGTGGGCGCGGAAGAACTTAGACGGGTCGAGCATTTTCTCCAGTTGAACCAGGCTGTGGTTTGCCAGAAAACGTCCCTCGTCAGTGTGGGCGTAGGTGTACTCCCTGCGGATGTTTATGAAGTTGATGTCATCGACGTTCAAAAGGTATATCTTTCCCCCCTTGCTGAACGGTATCTGTGACCGCAGGGATTCCGGCGACAGCCGCGCTTTCCTTTTGTTTCGTTCGAGGACGGCCTCGACACGCGCCATCAACTCTAGCGCGCTGAAAGGTTTTGTGACGTAGTCATCTGCCCCGCCCCTCAACCCCTGCACCTTTGACCTCTCGTCCGAAAGTGCGGTGAGCATGATAATAGGGATATCCTTCTCGCGGGGGTCCACGCGCAGAGTCGTTAGCACTTCCCAGCCGTCAAGCTTCGGCAGGAGGACGTCTAGCAATATGAGATCGGGGTTGACCTCCTTCACTTTGCGAAGGCACTCTTCGCCGTCCCGCGCGGTCTCCACCAGGAATCCTTCAAGCTTCAGGTTCTTTGTCACCATGTCGCTGATGAGGGCGTCGTCCTCGACAACGAGAACGGTGTGCTTTTGATCGCTCATAAATACTCTCTGGTTGACTATCCGTCAGGCCGCAAGGTACCCCACTACGGCCAACGTCACTGACCGGCCGATGACCTGCGCCTGATTTATGCCGCTGCTGCCGGGACCGTTCCACGCGAACCCGGAAGCCACCCCCATGGTTACCGTCCTTATTGGATTATCCGTTATAGCTCCGCGGCTGTCAAAGACGGACGCGATGCAGCAAAAGTGGTCTGACCCCACCCTGCGGATTAACGAAAAATTAACATGAGCGTAAGGGCGGCTTAACGATATAGGTTGATACTTATATGGGAAGGTTATATGGGGAGGTCCAGTAGAGGAGGTCTGATCGACATGAAGCTCAAGAAAGAAAGGTGGGGGACCGGGACGCAGCGGGCGGACACAGCGGCTCCGGCCGACGGCTCTCCCGCGATAGAAAAGGAGGGAACGATGTCCACGGATAAGGCTGACACGCAGGGAGACAGCGCAAAGAAGCGCGACAGACAGCGACAATTGCTGATTGGAATCTCGGCCGCCATCCTGGCGGTGCTGGTCATTGCCTCGGCATTCACCCTGGGCTACTTCATCGGCCATGAGACTGGGGTCACGGACACACTGGCCAAGGGAGGACGACGGAGCCAGGTTGGGTCCGCTGGGCTCAAAGGGCGGTTGACGCAGGCGCCGGGTGGCGGTACTGCCGCAGGGCGCATCAGGGAGATGATTCGTAACGGCGAGGCCGAGTTGGTCAGGGGCGACGTCACATCGGTTGAGGGTGACAAGGTTATACTGCAGACGGAGAGCGGTAGCGCGACAATAGCCCTGACGGATAACACCCGGTTCGCGGGCCAGGGGAGTCAGGGGAAGGCCCCGGGGGCAGCAGGCGGGGCAGAGAAACTCGCAAATGGCCAGAAGGTGACGGTTCTGGTTAAGCGTGACTCGGGCGGTAACCTGGAAGCGCTCGTGGTCAGAGTCATGGGACAGGGAGCGGGACTCTAGGTCAGCTCGGATTCCTCCACGGGCCTGGCCTGCTCGGCGGCTTCTCCGCTTGCCTCTATTTCGTCCTCCTCGGCGTAACCTTGGGCCACATAGTATATGGCCCTGTCGAAGTAGAGCACGACGCGGTTGTTCAGTTCGAGGGCCTGGTAGAGTTCCAGGTTGGTGGCGAGGAATCCCTCTTGTAGCACGAAAAGCCATACGTGGCGTTTCAGGAGGAAGAGGGCCATAATCACGTCCTCCACGGGGTGGCCCTCTGCTTTCCGCGCCTTCCCCATCTTTCGATAAAAACCGGCCAGCCTCTCCTTCGGCAGGCGCTTGCCGAGGTAGTACCCCATCCGGTTGCACACGCTCTCTGCCCGTTCGTGAAGAACGTCTCGGGGGATGTTCCAGTAAGACCGGGTATACGGGAGGGTGATCACATCGTCCACCCACCTGTCTGCGATCACGTCCGAGTTTTTTTCAATTATCTTGATAAGCCTGCTCGCAAGTATCATTGTTCTGCGCTTCTGTCGCGGAGCCCGTGTCAACATTCTATTGTAACGTCGAGGACGTCGCAAACATTACGAGGTAATGGTCGGTTGTATACACTGGAAGGGGATGAGCTGATGTCAGGGGAGAGCCTGCATCAGGGCGGTCGGTTGGTGGCCGGTGGAGCGGTTGACCGTCTCGAGTATCGTCTCGCAGGTCAGGTTGCGGACGGAGTGATAGGACGCGCCCATCGCCTCGGAAATCCTCCGGGCAGCGGTCGGCCTGCCGAAAAGGCTGTTGCCGTCCCTGCGGACCGGTGCGCTATCTATGACGACGGACTGGATCCCCCGCTCCTTTATCTTCCTCGCGATAACCAGCGCTTCGCTCATCGGGTTTGCCGAGCCGCCCATTGTGATGTTACCTCCACCGTCAGAGATCAGTATCAGTACGGGGCTGGGCTGGGGGTTTCGGGAGAGTTCATGGTCGAGGATCTGGTAGCCGAGAGCCAGGCCGTGCGAGAGAGGCGTTGTGCCACCGGGCGTGAGCTTTGTAAGCAGCCGGTCTGCCAGGGCCGCGCTGGATGTCGGGGTCATCACCAGTTGGGCTGCCTGGTCTTTGAACACAACCAGGCCCACCCTGTCGCGCTTCTGGTAAGCCTCCACCAGCAGCTTGAGGATAGCCTGGCGGGAGGCGTCGAGCCTCTTCTTGACGCCCATCGACGCACTGGCATCGACCACGAACACTATCGACGCCCCGCACTTTCGTTTCTTGAGCTTGAGCTTGATGTCCTCGGGGAGTATCTCCGGTTTGCCGTCCGCCCCCCCTCCCCTCGCCGCGGACGACCGGATGGTCGCGTCGATGGCGATGTCGGAGGGCGAGTACTGGCCCTTATCACCACGTGGAGAGGCGCTTCTGTAGTAGCGCCCCCTTGAATCCAGCGACCGCGGCGTGCCGCGCCGCCCGTGAGTGCTTCCCGAAGCGTCGCCCTCCGGTATGCAGACATCCTCGGCGGCGGGGCTCATCTCTTTTTCGGGCTCCATCTCCGCCGTCTTGGGCTCGCATTGCTCGTTTCCTGTCTCTCCCGCGGGCGCGTGCGAGGTGCCGGTGTCTTGAAGTGGGAACGGGATGGTCACCGGGTGAATGTCACTTATCAGGGCCTCAACATCAAGCCGGTCATGGTCCTCTATGCCGAAGGGCATCTTTCGGATACGGTGATTCAAGGCGAGCCTCGCCACCCTGGCGATGTGATCGGTCTCCACGACGGGGCCTTCTTCAAGTGCGGCAAGTGCCCTGGCCGCGTGCAACATAGATATTTCGGCGCGGTGGCCGTCGGCCTTCGCGCGGTAGACTATCTGCGCCATCATCTCGAGGGCCGACTCCCCGACCTTTACGTATGGGTAGATCTCTCTGGCCGTAAGGATCTTACTCCTCAACCCCTCCTGCGCCCCGTGCCACCGGGATTCGAACTCGAGCGGGTTGCGGCTGAACTCCAGGTTCCGCCTCAGGATTTCGACGCGGTCTGAAGGGTCTATCTCCGTTTCAACCTCCGCGCACAGACCGAATCGGTCCTCGAGCTGAGGCCTCAAGTCACCCTCGTCCGGGTTCATGGTTCCGATCAGGATGAAGCGTGCCCCGTGGCGGAACGATATGCCCTCACGCTCAACTACATTGATACCCATCGCGGCGGAGTCTAGCAGTACGTCCACGATGTGATCCTCCAGCAGGTTGACCTCGTCGACGTACAGGATGGAGCGGTTTACGCGAGCAAGTATACCAGGTTCAAACCTCTTCTCTCCCTGCCGTAGGGCTTTCTCTATATCCAGCGTCCCTGACACCATGTCTTCAGTCGCGCTCAGAGGCAGTGTGACCATCTTCATGCGGGTCCGCAGGGTGGGGAGAGGCCCCTCGCCGGCGAGCCGCTCAGTGCAGTAACCGCAGAGTGACTCGATGTCTTGCGGGTCGCATGAGAACGGGCAGTCGGTCACTACCTCGATCTCGGGAAGCAGGTGCGCAAGGCCGCGTGCCAGGGTGGACTTCGCGGTCCCGCGCCGGCCTCTTATCAGCACCCCCCCCACCTGGTGGCTGACGGCGTTCAGAAGAAGTGCCTGCTTTACCTGGTCCTGGCCCACGACCGCGGTGAATGGAAATACGGCTTCTTCCCGGTTCAACTGGTGCCCTCCTCGGCGATGACCCCGTGCGAAACGGAACATATTGGTGCCCGGGCTTTTCTTTATCTCCATAAATTGTTTGACCCGACGCCGGCAGTGTCCTTTTCACGAACGGTTTTCGCGGCTCCCCGAAGGGCGGCCCGCGTGGTGCGGCGGTCGTTCGGAATTGAAGGAAAGCGGGTGCGGTCAGGGAAGTACGGGTTGGCATGGCTATGTTGCGGACCACCATATCCTGTGCTAGAATACCGCAAACCTGTGTTCGGGATAGGATCGAGACAAGTTGCATCTGATATGGCCTCACCGTATAATATCCAAGTTCAAATACAGAAACGGTACCTTTGGGGGTTGGTAGTATCAGTTTGAAAAGGTCAAGAACCATAGTCTTGCTTGCGGCGGGTCTGGCGCTGTTGTTGGCTTTGACGCTTTGTCCGCTCGTGTCGGCCCAGCCTCTCGATGAGGCCAAGAGGGACGTCGAAAGGCTGCAGCAAAAACTCGAAGACGCGATGGAGAGGTACAACTATTCCTGCTCCAAGCTGGAGGAGACACAGAGCCTCATCGAGGAGAACAAGGCGGAGCTGGCCGAGGCGGAAGAAGAGCTGGCAGCGAACAAGGACCGGCTCAACGACCGTGTCAGGGCAATGTACGTATCACGCCACAACGAGTTCCTAGACGTTGTCGTGAATGCCGGCAACTTCGACGAGTTCCTGGTCGGCCTGGACCTCGCCAAGAAAGTCGGGCAGAAGGACGCCGAGCTGGTCAAGAACGTCAAGGATGCGAAGGCCAAGCTGGAAGCCGCGAAGGAGTCACTGGCCGAGCGCAAGAGCGAGCAGCAGGCGGCAAAACAGGGAATCGCGGATAGCAAGGCTGCTGTCGAGGGCGAGCTTTCCTCTGCCAAGGGCAAGCTATCGGGCATAGAGGACCAGATACGCCAGGCCATGGCGATGCGCGCGGAGGAAGAATCGCCGGCATCCAGGTACAGCGATTATTCCTCTCCGACCGTTGACCCTATAGTGCGCAGGAGCACTCCGCCCGGGTCGCCACACGGCGGGGTCGTCGAGGTGGCTTACGCTCAGCTCGGAAAACCTTACGTCTGGGGGGCGGCAGGACCTGACAGCTTCGACTGCTCAGGATTGGTGGCTTACTGCTACAGTCTGGGTGCCGGGATCGAGATAACCCACAGTTCCTACGGCCAGGCGTCCTGCGGGACCCCTGTGAGCGTCAGCGAGCTGCAGCCCGGGGATATTCTCGGGTTTCGTGGCTGGGGCCACGTCGGCATTTACATCGGTGACGGGCAGTTCATACATGCGCCGCAATCCGGCGATGTGGTAAAGATCTCTTCGCTTTCCAGCCGCGGTAACTTCTGCGGCGCGGTCAGGCCGTGATGTGTCTGGCTGGACGGAGCGAAATACTTGGAAGCAAAGGCCCCGGAAGGGGCCTTTCTCGTAAGAGGGCGATGGAAGGTGAGTCGTGTGGCTGATGCTGCCATTTTCTTCGACCCGCTTTTCGAACAGCACGAGACAGGCTTCGGGCACCCGGAGAGGCCCGAACGGTTGCCGGTAGCGCTCAGTGCGCTCAAAGAGTCCGGCCTGCTTGACAAGGTTGAAGTAAAGTCGCCGCGTGATGCCACGGTTGACGAGATAGAGCTCGTCCATACGCCGAAGTACATCGAGGTGGTCAAGAAGGTCGCCGACTCGGGTGGCGGCAACCTCGACATGGATACGGCCCTATCGGGTGCATCTTACCGAGCCGCGCTGAGGGCCGCCGGAGCGCTGCTCGACAGCGTTGACGGATGCCTTAACGGGGATTTCCAGCGATCTTTTTGCCTGGTCAGGCCTCCAGGTCATCACGCTCTGCCCGGCCGCGGAATGGGCTTCTGTCTTTTCAACAACATCGCGATCGGAGCCTGCTACGCCATGTCAAAGAAGAAGCGCAGGCGGGTGATGATAGTTGACTGGGATGCGCACCACGGCAACGGCACCCAGCAGATATTCTACGATGACCCGGCGGTCCTTTACGTCTCACTGCATCAGTACCCCCATTATCCGGGCACTGGATGGCTCGACGAGACGGGACGGGGAAAGGGAAAGGGCTACACGATGAACTTCCCGTTCCCACCAGGCACGGGCGAGGAGCACTACTTGCAGGCGTTCGAGAAAGTGATAATCCCCGCAGGGCGAAGGTTCGCTCCTGAGCTTCTCATGCTCTCGGCGGGCTATGACAGCCATGACGGGGACCTGCTCTGCTCGATGCGCCTGACGGACAGTTCCTACGGGAAGCTAACGGATTGCCTGGTCGGCCTCGCCGACGCGTGCTGCGGCGGCATGCTCATAGTCACCCTTGAGGGCGGTTACAACCTTGAGGCGGAGGCCCGGTCGATCGTTCAAACCGTGGCTGGACTCTCCGGCGTGGACGTGCCTTCCAAGGACGACTCCCCCCGGCCTACCGCCTATCCGGACAGGGCCAGCGAGGTGATAGAGCAGACGGCCCGGCAGTGGAGTGAGCCCGCCTAGCGAAAACCTTAAAGCTTGGCGCTGTTTTTACCGATGCAAATAGGAGGAAAACGGTAAAAGCGTAAGGTGGTGCAGGTGGACCTTCACGAGATATTAGCCCTGTCTGTAGAGCAAGATGCTTCAGACATCCATATGAAAGCCGGCAGCCCACCGTACCTTCGCGTGGATGGTGTGCTGATACAGACGGATTTTCCCAAGCTTTCTCCGACGGAAATCGTGGATATAGCCTTCGAGCTCATGGACGAACAGCAGGCGCGCGCTTTCCATGAGACCAGCGAGTCAGACTTCGCTTACAGCGTCTCGGGCCTCGGCAGGTTCCGGGCAAACATATTCAAACAGAGGGGCACGGTCTGTGTGTCGATTCGTCGGATACTCACGATGAAAGTCCCTTCATTCGAGGAACTGGGGCTGCCTCCAGTCTTAGAACGCATGTCGGACGAGGCGAGAGGACTCCTTCTGGTGACCGGGCCGACCGGGAGTGGCAAGACCACCACCCTGGCGGCCATGGTTGACTGGTTGAATGATCACAAGAGGCTCAACATCATAACGATCGAAGACCCCATCGAGATCCTTCATGCTGACAAGAAGTGCCTTATCCACCAGCGGGAGGTCGGTGCCGATACCGAATCATACACCGAGGCGCTCCGGCACATAACGCGGCAGGACCCTGACGTCATCCTGGTAGGGGAGATGAGGGACATCGAGACTGTGACCGCCGCCATAAACATCGCGATGACCGGGCACCTGGTCCTTTCCACTTTCCACACCCAGGATACTACCGAGACTGTGAACAGGATCATCGACTTCTTCCCCGCCGGCATGCAGAAGCAGGTTAGGATAATGCTCACGAGCTCGCTTGCCGGCGTCACCAGCCAGATACTGCTGCCGAGGGCCGACGGTTCGGGCAGGATACCCGCGGTCGAGGTTATGGTCATGAACGGAAGGCTCGCGGAGTGCCTGCTTAACGAGGAGTCGACGGCCGTCATGAGGGAAGTCATCGCTGACGGGGATTTCTACGGTATGCAGACGTTCAACCAGTCCCTCACGTCGCTATACGCAGACGGGCTGGTAGATTTCCAGACGGCGTTAAAGGCCTCGAACCAACCGCACGATTTCATCCTGATGGCGAAGCAGCTGGGTCTTCCGGTCGAGGAGACGCTTGCAATACTCTGATACCCGGTGAGCACCCGGCTTACCCTGCCGCGACCCTCGTCATGAAATCATAGCTTTCCTTGAATATCAGTTCCTTGTCGAAATCGATGGTGGCCACGTGGTACGAGTTCTCGAGCCAGATGAGTTCTTTATCGTTCGAGCTCACGTGGTCGAAGACGAACAGGGCGTTTTTGGTCGGAATAACGTGGTCCTCCCGCGAGTGAAATATTCTGATAGGCATTGTGATTCGCCCGAGGTCCGCCGTGACCGCGACGGAGAGCTTCTTGTATTCGTGGGCGGCTTTAGTGGAGAACTTATCGTAAGCTGTCTCCGTGACGTCCGGATCTTTGACGTCGTTCGAGACACCTGGAAGAGTCTTGATGAGGTGCTTAAAGACCGGAACGAGCTTCTGCGCTTGGCTAAGAATGAAGCTCGTTGTAAGGTCGGGCACTCCCGCCGCCGAGATAGTTATGATGCCCGATATGCGGTCGGGGAAGTTCTCGCCCAGGTAGAGCGTCAGGGTGCCGCCCATGGATTGGCCGGCCACGAATACTTTCTCACAGAGCGACCCCAGCTCCTCGAGCGCCGTCTCGACCGTGGAGGTCCAGTCGGTATGAGACCAGCGCGCCATGTCCTTGACGTCGGTGCCGTGGCCGGGGAGCCTCGGCCCGAGTACTGTCAGCCCTTTTGACGCCAGGTACTCGCCCATCGGCTTCATGCTCGATGTCGTGCCCGTGAAGCCGTGGATGAGCAGGCACCCGATCTTGTGGTCTCTATCGAGGAAAAAAGGTTTCCCGTCCTCCATCACGTCGGTTCCCGGCGGGATCTCAAGCGTCTTTAGTTCCATTTCGCATCCTCCGTTTCCCCTCAGCCCTGCGCCTGGATTCTAGTTATCGGGGTTTCCGAACAGGTCGATGCTGTCAAAGCCCTCCGTGCTCGAGTCCGGGCCGAGTTCGTACTCCCCCCAGTAAGTGAAAAAGGTCTCGAGCACCTTGTAGAACCACCCGGGGTCGGTTGCCGCGTAGAGCGCGTGCCCGCCGCCGGGCATTATCATGACGTCGAACACGGGATTGTCCCTGGCCGCCGCTCGCAGTTCTTCCGCTTCGCCGACCGGTACTATGAGGTCGTCCACTGCATGTATAACCAGACAGGGCACTTCAATCTCCCCCACGGAATTCACCGGGCTTGCCTTGCGGTAGAGGTCGCTGTCGCTGATCTCGTAGTACTGGCCGCTTACCTCCCTGGTGTATTCCTTGAAATCGGTGAAGGGGCGTGGCCCTTCGAGTGACGTCTTGAGGAGGAGCAACAGCCGGAAGAAGAACCAGATGATCGACCGCTCTATCCAGGGACGGGAGACGGTCGAGATGTGGTCGACTATCCTTTCTGCGTCGGCGTAACCGTTGAGGGCGATTACTCCTCCCGAGAGGGGACCGTCCAGCCGTGACCTCCCCGCGGCCAGGAGCGCTGAAGCCGCCCCCATGCTGCCGCCGCATAGTGCGATAGTGCTCACCCTGTCAATCGATTCAAGGTACTCCGCTGCGGCCAGGATGTCTTCCGACTCGCGGTACCCCCAGCAGGTGGGGGCTTCGGAGAAACGGCTTGAATCGCCGAAGTTTCGAAGGTCAAGGGCAAAGACCTGGAATCCCCAGTCGTAGTAGGCCTTGAGGGCAAGGGCTTGAGTCGTGTACGCGTTTTTACTGCCGAACAGTCCGTGCACGAATATGATCGCAGGTCTCTGACCGGCGCCGGGCTGCATCGCGAGAAGGCCGCAGATCGGTGTCCCATCCTGGGACTGGAGCATCACCGGCTCAAAAACGCCCGGGTACGGATAGATGATTCCTGCCGTGCTTCTGCTCATGTTGAGTAACATGGGAATCGCATCTACCAGTGCGAGAGCGGTTGTGGCGAGCTGATATGAGATTCGGGGTTTAAAGGGTATCGCCCGGATTCTCTCCATAACCTCGGACATCGTCTTCACGCCCGACCGTTTTTCCCCACCGCCGGTGACGGGAATGGCGATCTCTGGCCGGGCGCCCCGGTAGCGGACCGCTACGAAAAGAATCAGCGCAAGGGCTACCAGAAGGGGCAAAAGCAGAACGACCGCCAGCAGCAGCAGAGCTGCCTTGAAGAAAACAGGTTTTTCTTCTTTTATGGAGGTTTTTCTCATCGCGCGAATATTCTAACACAGGACCGCGTCCGCATAACGGGCGGCTTCGATAGGCCTTTGGATGACAAACGCGGTCGTTTCGGTTAAGTTTTACGTGCGCTCTAAGGGAGTTGCCGGTTTCATCGGCCTAAGGAAATACCATGGTGGCTGCAAAGACGGGAAGACGGGTACTCGTTACAGGCGGAGGCGGGTTCATAGGCTCGCACCTCTGCGATGAGCTGTTGCGCAGGGATTATATGGTGACGTGCGTCGACAACTTTATTACAGGGAACCCCGCCAACATAAAAGACGCGATGGGTCACCCGGGCTTCTCCCTCGAGGAGAGGGACGTCACGGATACCCTGGACCACGAAGTGGATTACATATTCAGCCTTGCGAGCCCGGCGAGCCCTGTAGACTATGCGAACATGCCCATCAAGACGATGCTCGCGAACGCGGTCGGCACGAAGAACTGCCTTGAGCTCGCAAGGAAGCTGGGGGTGCGAATGCTCTTGAGCTCTACCTCGGAGGTGTACGGGGACCCCGAGGTCAGCCCCCAGGCAGAGGATTACTTCGGCCACGTCAACCCGGTGGGCCCTCGCTCCTGCTACGATGAGGGCAAGCGGTTCGCCGAGGCCCTGTGCAAGGCCTACGAGCGCGAGCACGGCCTTGACGTGGTTATCGCGAGGATATTCAACACTTACGGGCCGCGCATGCGAAGAGAGGACGGGAGGGTCATACCGAACTTCGTATGCCAGGCTCTTGCGGGCGAACCCCTCACCATCTACGGCGACGGTGACCAGACGAGGAGCTTCTGCCACGTGAGTGACATGGTGAGGGGCCTCATGCTCGCCATGTTCACGCCCGCGGCGGGCGGCGAGATCGTGAACCTGGGCAACCCCAACGAGATGCGCGTGATAGACCTCGCGAACTTTGTCCGGCAGAAGATAGGCTCCACATCATCCATGGAGTTCAAGGAGTTTCCGCAGGACGACCCGCACATGAGGCGGCCCGATATAAGCAAGGCGATGAGGCTCCTTGGCTGGGCGCCCGAGGTCGACCTCGAATCGGGCCTGGATGACGTCGTCGAGTGGTTCCGGAGACAGGTGTGAGAACGTGACTGCCGGGGGGGAAAGGCTATGGGGTGCCTGTACTCCCGAGGAGGAGGAGACGTATAAGAAGATCCTCCGCGACCACTTCCAAAACTCTCCCTTCTACCGGCACATGGGCCTGAAAGTCACCGGTCTCGGCCCGGGCTGGGCCGCCTTCGAGATGCCGGCCGGGCGGCACCTCTGGAACGCGGGCGGGACATTGCACGGTGGCGCGATAACCTCGATAGCTGATTCGGCGTCCGGCGCCGCTCTCGCCACGCTGCTCGACAAGGACAAAGAGAGGCCGATCACGATAGAGCTCAAGGTGAACTTCTGCTCTCCCGCAGGAGAGGGCGTCCTCTATGCCCGGGGGCATGTAGTCCAGAAAGGAAGGCGCATCGCTATCTGCGAAGTCGACGTGACCGGCGAAGACGGCGAGCCTGTAGCCAAGGGGATCTCCACCTACATGGTCCGCGAGCTGGAGACAGGGCGAGCTTCTTAGGCGTCGGGTTATCGCCGCCCCTGAACGCCGGCTGTAAGTTTTTCCGTGAACGAGGCAGGGCCCGCGGCAGAACGCCCCGATGAGAGGCTTATGAGGGAACTGTTTAAAAGACTCAGCACAATCAACAAGATCGGGCTAATCGGCGCGCTGATCGGTTTCCTGGCGGGAATGGCAGTCATCATAATCGCGAGACCGGTTGCCGGCCTTGTCATAACCGCTTTTTCTACAATTCTTGTCCTTTTCTGCTTCTGGTTTTTCTTCGGAAAAGAAGTCAGGCGCTCAAAGATTCTGAGACGAGGGGAGGAGGCCGAAGCGACGATCCTTGAGGTGAGAAGCACGGGGATGACCATCAACATGGTCTATCCACAGATCGAACTGCTTCTGGAAGACCACCCCAGGGACGGCGAACCTTACCAGGTCAAGACCAAATGCTTGATCGACCAGGCCGATATCCCCAGGTATCAGCCGGGCAACGTTATTGCGGTTACCATCGACCCGAAGAACAGGAAAAGAGTGGCCGTCGGCGCGAGGACCGCGCAGGTGTGACCTCGGATACGGTGTCTGCAGAACCGGGGACACCAGGATTCTCAGTCCCTGTCTATCTCCCAGAAATCCGAGACCCGATAATAGGTCAACCTGTAAGGTATGTCGTGCTGGTCGACTACGCGCCAGACCTGGCGGGTCATGCCGGAGAACCCGGCGGTCTCCTCGAGCCACGTCGCCGTGACCCTTTCGACCCGGTGGCATTCCTCACCGATATAAAACTCGCGGGGCTCCTGCGCGTAGCAGCGTCCGCTGTAGGTTATTACACGATGTTCCATCAGCCTGGTACCCGGGTTTGTCTTCGAGGGCTCGATTGAAATGCGGGAGACGGGTCATTCTACGACCGTGTCGTGGACCTCTTCGAGCTCTTTGCCGTTGCCCATCTCCGCGGTGGTTATTAGGCCCTGGTCCTTGCCGAGGATGTACGCCTCCACCATGTCACGCGCTTTGTCGTCCGAGAACTGGACCGGTGGGGATTTCATGAAGTAGGCGGCCGGGCCGATCAGCGCGCCGGAGAGCCCCCTGTCGATTGCGAGCTTGCAGCAGCGCAGGGCGTCGATGACGATCCCCGCCGAGTTGGGCGAATCCCAAACCTCCAGCTTGAACTCCATGTTCAGCGGCACGTCCCCGAACGCCTTCCCCTCGCAGCGGATGTAGGCCCACTTGCGGTCCGTGAGCCAGGACACGTAGTCGGAGGGGCCGATGTGGATGCTCCCGCTGTCGATTTTGTGGTCCAGCTGGGAGACGACCGCGTTCGTCTTTGATATCTTCTTCGACTCGAGCCGCTCGCGCTCGAGCATGTTCTTGAAGTCCATGTTGCCGCCGACGTTTAGCTGGCTGGTCCGCTCGAGCCTGACGCCCCGGTCGTTGAAGAGGCGCGCGAGCACCCTGTGCACTATGGTGGCGCCGACCTGGCTCTTGATGTCGTCACCGATTATCGGGAGTCCGGCACGGCGGAACTTCCCCTGCCACATCTCCTCGTTGGCGATGAAGACCGGTATGCAGTTGACCACGCCGCAGCCCGCTTCGAGCGCCTCGCTGATGTAGAAGCGCGTGGCGTCCTCGCTGCCGACGGGCAGGTAATTGATCAACACCTCAGCGCCGGTCTCGTCGAGGATCTCCGAGACGTCCACGACGGGCGAGTTGCTCTCGGTTATCGTCTCGCGGTAGTACTTGCCCAGGCCGTCGAGCGTAGGGCCGCGGTTTACCTTGACCCCGAGCGGAGGCACGTCCGAGAACCTGACGGTGTTGTTCGGCTCGCTGAATATCGCTTCTGCGACGTCTTTGCCGACCTTGCTGCTGTCCACGTCGAACGCCGCGACGCACTTCACGTCGCTTATGTGGTAAGGCCCGATCTTCACGTGCATGATTCCCGGAACCTGGTCGCCTTCGCGCGAATCACGGTAGTACTCGATCCCCTGTACAAGGGATGAGGCGCAGTTCCCGACCCCCACGATTGCCGCTCTGACCTCAGCCATTTCTAGATGCCTCCCGTCTAACCCCGCCAGGGGTATCTCTCTAAGCGCTTGACGCTGCCCTGACTTTTTCTTCTCCGCCCGCTACAGCGGGCTTCTGCTTTTTATTCGATTTGCGCTCTCGCTTCTTCATGGTCTCATGCTCCTGCGCGATCAGTCTCTCGAGCCAACGGATGTCGCTCTTGGCCTGCTCGACCTTGTGGCGGAAAAGGCTGGTCCTGTAGCGGTCCTGGTCCCGGTTGCTTGACCTGTAGGCCTTGAACTTGGGGATCTGCTCCTTGAGATACTGCACCCTCTTCTCGAGCAGGCTCAGCCGGGTCTCAGGCTTCAGGTACTGGAAGAAAGCCATCCTGAGATCGAACTTCTCGTTGTCCGCGAGTGATTTGTCGGTGACAGTGTCACTCAGCAACTCTATAAAATCATTCTCGCCGGCGCGAGTGATGCGGTATACGTTGCGATGCCGGGTCTTCTCTCTCACTGAATAGGCGCGCTCGATATCGCCGGCGCGCTCAAGCCTCTTGAGAGCCGGGTACAGGGAACCGTAGCTAACGGTCCAGAAATGCCCGAGCATGTAGGACAGGCGCTTCTTCAGTTCGTATCCGTGCATCGGCCTCTCTTTGAGCAGGCCGAGGATCGCCATGTCGAGCAATGCTTACTCCCTTTCTTTCAGGGCGGACGGCAATATATCAAATCGATATATCTTTTGCAACTATATATCGATTCGATATACATGTCAACGGAGGGACCGGGAGTGAGGCGTTGCTTAAGTCAACTGCTGAAGCGCTCCAGGTAGCCCTCAATGTAGGAGCGGACCGCGCTGGCGGGGCTGTAGATCCCGAAGTGTCCCTCGCACAGGATGTCGGCGTCCAGTGCGATGAGCTTCTTCATCGAGGAGCGCCATATCTCTATATCCGATCCGAAGTCGGGATGGAAAGGGCCGTGGATATCCTGGCCGAAGAGGACGCGAAAGCCGCCGATATCGAGATATACAGACATGGAGCCGGGGGAGTGGCCGGGTGTGAAAAGGGCTTCGAGGGTCAGGTCACCTACTCTCACTTCCTCTTGCTCGAGTGAGAGCCTTCGGTCGATGCTCAAAGGTTCGAACCTCACCCCGTAAAGGAACGCCCCCGTCATCAACCGGTCACCGTTCTCCATCGGGACGGCATCCTCGGCCCGGGCGATCAGTTCGGCCCCGAAGTCGGCCCGGAACCGCTCCGCGCCGCCCACGTGGTCGATATGGCAGTGTGTGAGTAATACCGACCGAAGGTTCTCGGGTTCAAAGCCCAGGCGGATGATGTTCGCTACCAGGGATTTGTAGCTCGGGCCGCACCCTGCGTCTATGAGAGCCAGTTCCCTGTCGCCGTCGACGAGGTACACACAGCAATCCTGCCCGGAGGTTATGTCCGGGCCGCCGACCCGGAACACGTGCTCACAGACCTTCTCCGGTTTCTTTTCCGTCCTCACTGGATCGCTTCCCGCAGGTCCGCATATAAAGTAAATCGATAATCACGTCGATTCTAACTCATAGGACGGTGACAGATGTAAGTTAGACGGGAGCACGGGTATCTGCGGGTCGGTTTTTCATCAATGTCCGGTCCGGGGGGTCTCTGCTAAAATCTATTCAGGCGTTGCGGGGCCGATGCCGGGCCAAGGAACGGGTGTATGGGAACATGGACGAGCGAGAAGTACGAAGCGGACTAACAAGACTTACTTCTAATATAGAGAAGGTAATAAGGGGCAAGCCCCGGGCGATAGAGCTGGCCGTGGTAGCCCTGTTGTGTAAAGGTCAGTTATTGATAGAAGACGTGCCCGGTGTCGGGAAGACGATGCTGGCGAGGGCTATCGCCAGGTCGATCGACGCCACATTCCAGCGTATCCAGTTCACCCCTGACCTCCTCCCTTCGGACGTGACCGGCGCGTCGATATATAACCAGAAAACCGGGGAGTTCGAGTTCCAGCCTGGACCTATATTCGCGAACATCGTGCTCATTGACGAGGTAAACAGAACGACACCGAGGACCCAGTCGAGCCTGCTCGAGGCCATGGATGAGCACCAGGTTTCGGTCGATGGATGCACCTACCGGCTGCCCGACCCCTTCTTCGTTATGGCTACCCAGAACCCCATCGAGTTCTTCGGCACCTACCCGCTTCCGGAGGGCCAGCGGGACAGGTTCCTGATGTCCCTGGGGCTGGGGTACCCTTCTTTCGAGACCGAGAAGGAGATAGCGACCGACCAGATGGTGAGGCACCCGATCGAGAACCTGGAGCCGGTGCTTTCTCTTTCGCATGTCAAGGAGCTGCAGGGCGCCGTGATGGGGGTCCACGTGGACAACGCGGTGCTTGAATACGCGGTATCGCTGGTCCACGCGACGCGGAACCACCCGGCTCTGCTGTTGGGCGCGAGCCCGCGCGGCAGCCTCGCTCTCGTGCGGACCGCGCAGGCGTCCGCCCTGATCGATGGGCGTGATTATGCCGTGCCGGATGACGTGAAGCGCATGGCCCAGTGGGTGCTGCCCCACCGCTTCATAGCGCGTGAGCGCTCACGCACGAGGTTCGGGAACTGCATGGGAGTGATAGACGATGTCCTGGGCGAGGTTCCCGTGCCGATCGGGGTACCGGGGCGAGAGTAGTTGAGCAAAAGGGCCGTTACCCTCATACTGGTCGCCTTGGCCCTCTTCCTGATCGCTGCCACCATAAGATCCGGCTGGTTGTACATCATCTCAAGTGTTCTGCTTTCCCTTGTCCTCGTCGGGCTGTTCGCCGGCAGGTGGGCGACCCGCCGGGTCGAGGTGGAGAGAGATTGTGCTTCCGAGGTCTTTGAAGGAGAGCCATTTTCTGTACGACTGCGAGTCCGGAACAAAGGAAGGTTCTCCCGGAACTTGATCTCTATCCAAGATCAGCAGTTCACGGGCGCCAGGGGTCGCCTTGGCTTCATGGCGGAGCTTCAGCGGCGGCGCGACGAGTCCATGGAGATGCTGAACGGTGTCCGGGCGGCCAACACCGATGAAGCGGCACAGGTCCGGTACTGTCCGACGGTTACATTCGAGAGCTTACCTCCCGGGTGCGAGGAGTATACCTCGTACTTGATGACCGCCCCCCGGCGGGGAATATACGAGACGGCGAACCTGTCGATCAGTTGCGGGGGGATCTTCGGCGCGGCCGAGGTGAAGCGGATGGTGAAGGTGTCTTCGACCATTACAGTCCTTCCGCGGGTGTGCCGCCTCGAGGAGTTCCCGTTCAATCCACAGGCGAGCACGTCGCCGGTGGAGTCCCGCGAATGGTCTCGGAAGGGGGTGGGGGAGGATTACTACGGTATTCGCGAGTATGCCCACGGGGATCCCCTGCGTCACATCCACTGGAAATCGACCGCCCGTCAAGACCGCCTCATCGTGAAGGAATACCAGGAGGAGCTCCGCCCCTCCGCCGGTCTTGTGATACTTCTCGGGGAACCGGACTGTGGGAGCGTGGACTTGAACAGCATGGAGGACGGTCTGAGGGCAGCAGCCTCTATAGTCAGCTACTTCGCAGAGATGGGGAGCATCCCGCAGCTCGTCGTCCCCCTTAACGGGACGTTCGAGGTGGTGGAGACCGTTTCTACCATTGACTGCCTTAAAGTCCTGGCGGAATACAGACCTCCTGAAAACAGGGCCGGCGCGGGCGGTCGTCTCTATGAAGCCCTGTCCATTGCCCAGCACCGGCTTAGCCCGGGTAGCGCGCTGACGATAGTTACAAATATCGGTCCGGCCTATATAGCAGACGTCCTGACTTCATGGTGGGGATGGCAGGAGCTCTCGGTAGTGCTGGCCTTGGAGGAATCCTACGGCCTCGTGTTCCCGAAGAGAGCCTCAGGCCGGCTCGCCGAGCTCAAGCACATTTCGGAAGGGCAGCTTGTCGATATGTTCCTGGTTCGCAAAGGACGGGAGATAGCTGAATGTTTAAGCGTGCCGTTGAGTACTACAGACTTATAAACCGCCCCCGACCGGCGGAAGAGTCAAAGAGCTTCAGGGTCGCGGTTCTGTTAGCGGTTCTACTAAGCGTTATCGCCGCGGTCGTTTACGGCGAGATGGGCTGGCCGACTGGGATCCTCGTCACTGCGGGCGTCGTGCTGGGATTCTACTACTCGTACAGGGTCCGTCATCGGTCCAACCTGGTTATGAAGTTCATCCTGACAATCATTTTGCTGGTCGTCTTCGTGGTTTTCTGGACGGAGCTCTTGGGGGCCATATGGGACATACGCTATCCACTTGTAAGGCTATTTTTGTGGGTGCAGGTACTGCACTCCTTCGACCTTCCCACGCGCCGCGATCTTGACTTCTCACTCGTGAGCGCCACCGTATTGATGGCGTTTGCAGGGTCGATGAGCATATCAAGCGACTTTCTCTATCTGCTGGTTCCGTTCTTCATAGTCGGCCTGGCGGCGCTCTACCTGGGACACCGCTCCGCGCTGGCGTCTAAGTCGGCCGTTTTCGTCAGGGGAAGGGGGGGGTCGGCGGCAAGGGCTCTAGCCCTTACGAGCGTTGTTGTCGTACCGCTCACGCTTGTGCTCTTCATGGCGATGCCCAGGATCCCGGGTTTCAGCTCGAACTTCCTGCCGGTGTCATCCATGTTCAAGTCCTCCGGGACCTTCAACAGCTCATTGAGGAATCCTGGCTATATGGATTTTCCCGATAACTTCCCCTCAACACCGTTGCCGTTCAACCCTAACTCCTATTACGGATTCAACCGGTTCCTGGACCTCAGGACCAGGGGAGTGCCGTCAGACAGGATCGTGATGAAGGTGCGAAGTACAGAGCCCGCTTACTGGAGGGCGATGGCTTTTGACAGGTTCCTCGGCAACGGTTGGGAAGATACTGAGAAGCAGTACCAGGACATCGAGAGCCAACAGCTTCCCCTGATGATTGATTTCAAGGGAGAGCCGACGCGGTACGCCACGCGCGAACTCGTACAGACCTTTTTCATCGAGAATGAGCTTCCGAACACGGTCTTTGCGGCATTCCTGCCGCGCCATGTCTTTTTCCCCACTCGCTTCCTCAAGGTGGACTCCATGTTCACCGTGATAACACCGCTTACTCTCACACCCGGACTCATATATACCGTGATATCAGAGGTAAGTGACGCAAGCTCCGAAATGCTGAGGCAGGCGGCAGGGCCATATCCACAGGACATAAAGGAGCGGTACATGAGACTTCCGGAGATGTCACCGGAAGTGGAGAACCTTGCCCGCTGGATAACAGCCGATAAGACCAATGAATACGACAGGGTCGTCGCTCTCGACAATTACCTGAGGGACAACTTCGCATACGACATCAATTGCCCCAGGCAGGGGAACGATGAGAACACGGTCGAGTTCTTTCTATTCAGACAGAAACGCGGCTACTGCGAGCACTTCTCGACGGCCCTGGCGGTTATGTGCAGGTCTATAGGGATACCGGCGAGGATCGCCGTCGGGTATGCGACGGGGGAGCTCAACCCGCTGACCGGCTACTACGAGGTCTCGGCCCGGGAGTCCCACGCCTGGGTCGAGGTGTATTTCCCGATATACGGATGGATACCCTTCGATCCGACACCGGGATCGGCTCAACCTCAGGCCCTCACAGGGAGCCAGGAGACCTGGTCCGGGTTCTCACTGCTGAGATACATCGGCCAGGCCCTTTCCCGCGTTTTTCCTGCAAGCTGGGGTCGCGCGGTCGCCGGGGCCTTCCGCAAGGTCGGGACCGGCATAGGTAACGCCGCCGAGGCACTCGCGGCGACGGTATCCGATCACTACAGGGGCATACTGGCGGTCCTCGCGCTCTTCCTTCTTCTGGGAGGGGTTATCCTCTGGCGGCTAAAGGCCAGGCGTGACGCGTCCCATCCTCCCCCGGCACAGGATGGGCCGAGGCTGAGGGCGATCAGGAGCTTTGAGAGGATGACCGGACTCCTTGCCGGAGCGGGATACCCGCGAAGCCCTTCACAGACACCGATGGAGTACGCGGATTCCGTGGAAAGCCAGATCGGCACCGATGTCGTCAGGAGGGTCGCCGAGATCTTCGGTCGCGCCCGCTTCTCGGCGGCCGAACCGAGTCCTGAAGAGTTGATAACCCTGGACAGGCTGGTGGACGAAGTAGAGGCGAGTCTGCTTTCACGCGGGGCTTGAGCCCGGCAAGACGCTCCCCAGGAGAGCCGCTCCGGTATCATCGAACAGCCCTGAACCCCCCCGACGCACATGGTAGCCCCGCCCGCGGGATGTGCGGGCAGAAGTTGAGAATCAGGGGCAATAAAAAAGCGGCGCCCTTGCGAGCGCCGCCCTTCTCGAAGAGGTTATCAACTGACGAGCCAGGGGAAAAGCTCCTCGTTCGTCTCAGGGTGCGATAGCTCAACGGTCTTTGTGATTATGTCCGCGTAACTGTAGGATACCCGCTGGCCGGGAGAGGACTTTGCCTCGACCCGAACGACGAATACGTGCGGGTATGTCTCTTCGAGTACGGCGGTGTTCTCGATCACTATCTTGCGTCCCTTGTTTGCCTTGACTCTGAGTTTTGCGCCGAGGCACTCGTTCAAATCTTCTCGGATTCTCTCCATGATTGTGACCCGCAAAGGCTCAATACTCCTCAAAACCTCACCTCACCCCCGGAAACGGACAAAAAACGGCTCCTATATGTTAATCTAATTGGTAATATTTGTCAATAGAGGTGGGGGTCAGACCACTTTTATTGCATCTTATCCCTTTGCCCCGGTTTCTCACGCCGGGATGCAAGAAAAGTGGTCTGACCCCCCTGGGGTGCCCCGCAGTGCGTGCAGAATTTCTTGCCGGGCTCGAGCTTCCGTCCGCATTTCACGCAGACGCCCTCTTCCCTCTTCTCCGTAGTAGCTTCCATCAAAGTCGACGGGGGCTGCACAGTCGGCGCCACCTGGGCGGGCACGGGAGCCTCGACGGTCTTCCTGGTGATAACGAAGGCCAAGAGGCCCGCGAACAGAACGGTCAGGATGCCGAAGATTACCGAAAGCAGCGTCCGGTTTTCGCTAAAGAAGCCCAGCGACGCCTTGGCCTCCGGCATCACGTACTCTATTTGCTTTTCTTCCTTGTTATAACGCGCGTTCTTGGCCTTCTTCGGCAGTTCATAGACAGTCTTTGTCTTGAGGGTCTGGTCGGTGAAAAGAGAGAACTCGTTGTTTATGTCAGTCTGATCTTCGAGCTCGACCTTTCCACCGGACACGTTCTTTGGCTTTTTGGTGATGCCGAATATAACCCAGTTGTCCTTCATGTTGTAGGAGTAGCCGGGCGTGTCGAACGTTATTATCACCTGCCTGTTGACGTCGTCCATCTCGGTGTCGAAGTTCAACACCTCCGCTATGTCCCTCTCGGTTGTGTACAGACGGGTAAGGAAAGTGGGGTTTTCGTCTATGACCTGCTTCATGTCCTCATAGTCCTGCTTGCCGTATTTGATCCTGTCCTCGACGTGCGCGTCCCCGACGTCGCTTATTGTCACGATGTACTCTTCGGTTATGGTCGGCTCCGCCGTCTGTCCATCCTCCTGCGCAAGGGTCCGGCCGGCGATCAAGAGAACTGAGCAGGCGGCCAGGGAAATGACGACAAGGGCGAGCCTCGTGGTGCGCGTGTTCATTACCATGATGGCATCACCCCCGCCTGCCACCAGTACTCTGGATCGATGAGGACGAGTTTCCCCTCGTTAGAGTACTGGTCGATTTCACCCTGGGCGAGCCCAACGCATTCTTCCGCGGTGACATCGGGCGATGTCGTTCCCGGGAAGTGCGAAAGGGCGTATTCCTGGTCGATAAACGTGGATTCGATCGGAATGATATCCCCGCTTCCGGGAAGCTGGATCAACGGTATCGCGTGACCCGGGACCAGAGCGACGTAGGACTTGATTCCCACTGCCTCCATAAGCGCGCTCATACAGACCGCGAGGTCAATGCAAGTCCCGGACTTCCTATCGATGGTGTCCTTGGGGTACTGGACGTACTGCGCCTCGCTGCCGGTCCAGAAGCCGGCAGGCTCTTGGATGTACTTGACACCGTGGGTGCGAAGGGTGTCGAAACACCTGAGCAACGCCTGGTGTACGTCGTTGTCATTCGTACGGGTCTCAAGCCCGCTCGCTATACCGTTCGCAAACGCCTTGGTCGTATTCTCGTTTGGCGTGATGAAGGCGGCGAGGAAGAGTTCGTTATCGAAGTTGTCGGCGAAGGTCAGCCGGTCTTCCTCCTTCATGCTCGAAAACACGAAGTCGTTACGTCCCAGCATATATATTGTCTTGTAGTCCTCTATCGGTTTCTTCAGTCCTTTGTACTCGTACTTGAGGACGAGCTCGACCGGCGTCTTGGTGGTGATCTGCTTGACTTTTTCCCCGTCGAGGGCTGGCCAGCAATAATCCCTTACGGTCTCACCGGGAGAGATCACGGGGTACTCTTCGCCCGACGTCCAATCCGTGAAGTCGCGGACCTTGTACCAGATCTTGAAATCGTACACGGGCATCTTGCCGGTGTTCTTGACGATGGTCTTGGCGACCCACTGGTTTTGATTCTGATCCCCGTAGACCTTGTAGGCGCAGGTTAGTATCTCGTTCCTTGTGTGAAGGTCTACGTCCAGCTTGATCTTGCTAGGGTCGTACGCAGCGCTTGGATGGGTTACGGCGATGAAGAAGAGGGTCCCGGACCCGGCCATCAAGAGGGCAAGCATGATGACCAGCGCCAGTTTGATTGTTCTGCTCATCTAAGACGTCCTTTCGCTAAAGGGTCTAACCCTGTTGGTCAAGGAGCTTCATGGTAAATGTTAACACAGGGCAGAATACCTGCTAGGGTTGATATCGGATTTATCTCGTGCGACCTAGTATCCCGGCGCCGGGTGGACGCACTACCTGTACTTGTCTAAGAACAAGCGGCAGGCGTCTTCGACTATCGTGTCTAGCGGGGTCACAGGGAGATCCAGCGCGCTTATCGCCCTTGCCGGGTCGTAATACATGCATGTCGCCAAGACCTGCGCGACCTCCATGGTCACCGGCGGTTTCCGTCCCGTCAGCTTCCCGGAAAACGCGCCAAGGAGACCGCGGGCGATCAAGGTCTTGTCAGGCCACTGCTTTGTCGCAGGTGGCACCCCGAGAGCCGATGTGATCTTTTCGAACAGCTCCTTGTAACGGACGTTATGTCCGCCCAGGATATAGCAGCGCCCCGGCCTTCCGCGGCCGAGCGCTTTGACCATCGCTCCGGCGACGTCACCTGCTCCGACTACGTTTATACCGCCCGAAGGGTAGCGGCGCGGAGCCTTGCTCACATATGAGAACAGGCTCCCCACGGAACCCGGTAGCGTGCAGTATGGCCAGAGCACAAAGGTCGGGTTTACGATTATCCCCCTTATCTTGCCCTCATCCGTATATATCTGTACCAGCTCCTGGGCGCGGCGCATGGAGTCGAAGCAGGGAAGGTGGAACCGGTCTGCCATGTAGGGGGTCTCCTCGGTGCCCGGCTCGTCCGGCGTCCCGAATCCAAAGGAAAAGGCGGAGCCGACGTGAACGAGGGTCTCAGCGCCAGCCCTGGACATTGCGACGAGGAGGTTGCGGGTACCGCCGAGGTTTACGGTGTCTATCCGGTCTGCTCGAGGCGGCCAGAAATCCCCGGCACGTTCGCAGTGAAAGACGGCCTGCATCCCCTGGAGCGCGTTAAGCGTTGACTCCGGGTCCAGGATGTCGCCGGGCACCCTCTCATAGGGCAACCCGTCAAGCTCGGCCGCGTCGCTTTGCGGATCCAGCATCGCTCTGACGGTAAAGCCGTTTTCAACGAGTTCCCTTGTGAGGCTACTGCCCAGGACTCCCTCGGCTCCTGTGACCAGGACTGTCAAAAGTTCCACCCTCTATCGTGTTGGCGGACAACATGCGGGTTGACCAAGCTGGCTCCTGAGGCCTGAGCCGTATCAGGAGAGCCCGGCGCCACACTCTCCGCAGAACTCCGCGTCGGCCTCCTCCACTGTTGCGCCGCAAGAAGCGCACTTCCTGGGACCACCAACCGTATCGGCTGCTGGCGTCGCGGCGACCGCCGGCGCGGGGGCCGCGACTGTGGGGGGAGGAGGTGGAGCGGCGGTTGTCGGAGGCGGAGCCGGCGTGGCAGCGACGGGCGTGCCACACTGGGCGCAGAACTTCAACCCCTGGGGCAGGGGGCTGCCGCAGCTGGCGCATGCAGCGACGGCGGCAGGCGCGGATGGTGCGAGCATCTTCCCGCAGCTGCCGCAGAACTTCACGCCCGGTGTCACCGGAGCTCCGCAGTGCGGGCAGGCGGCTGCAGCCGGCGGTTGGGCCACGGCGGCCTTCATCTGTTCGACCTGCGCGGCGAGGCGGGCTGTCTCGGCCTGGCTCTGCTCGATCTGCGCATCGAGGGACTTCAGCTTCTCGAACGTATCGGCCAGGGAGGCCTCCTGGAGCCGGCCGTCCAGAAAAGCCTGGTATGCAGCCTTCCCCAGGTCGGGGAACAGCTTTTCCTTCTCCTTCTCGAGCTTCTTGATGCTGGCCTTTAACTTGCTGATCTCTTTCTGGGGCTTGGGCTTGACGTCGTTTGCCATCGCATCAGACCTCCACATTGTACGGGCGCTTTTGCCCATTCTATCATCCCTGAAAAAGTAGCCGTTAGCCCCTTACTTAATCACCTTTCTATCCTACCAGCAACATCCCGCACAACGGCGAATCTTGTTCAACCATCCCTTCGTGCTTGTCAGGCACAATAATT
>Ga0315281_10001792_pt1 | contig 31847 bp, 26 predicted proteins | sample YL17G07_0_MG_FD_204540 | JGI IMG/M metagenome (GOLD analysis project Ga0315281, IMG submission 204540) | Sediment microbial communities from Yellowstone Lake, YNP, Wyoming, USA - YL17G07_0 | ecosystem: Environmental > Aquatic > Freshwater > Lake > Sediment | place: USA: Wyoming | collected...
CATAGGTTTGGCAAATGACCGGCCCGAAGAGCTCATGCGCCTGAATCAGCTTTTCGACGGCAATAGGGCCGGCGCCGGAGACAAGGTACTTCAGCGAGGAAAAATCTGTTGTCCGGGTCAGCGGATGCTTCAGCAAGGCATAGATCACCGTCGGGGGTAGGAACACCCACGAGATCCGGTATCTGGGGATGAATTCCAACACTTGCCCCAAGTCTGGCGTGGCCATCATCACGACGGTTCCGCCCATCGCCAACATCCCCAGGGCGGCGATGCCGGCCGCATGGGTAATTGGTGCCACGGTAAGATTCACGGGCGGCTGATCAAACCGAAACGCGATCATTAGTCCCAGGCAACTCATGCTCAAGAACGCCTCACCGGCTTCCGTAACCTTGGGAAGCCCCGTCGTCCCGCCGGTTGACCCATGCATCCCGATTTGGGAATAGTCCAGGCGCACGTTGACGGGAGTTTCTGGGGCGCCCTGGGCGAATGACAGCAGGGACGGATAATCGCTGAGATCCTTGTCGAGGCAGACCGCAATGTGAAGCGACTTTACCCCGGCCTTGAACTCAGGGAGCATCTGGGCGCAACTGCTGTGGAAGAAGATGGCTTCGCACCCGCCCCGCGAGAGCGTTTGGACATTGGAGGCCACGGCATTGCGCAAGTTGATGTTGCTCCACACCCCCCCGGCCCGCAAACCCCCGATCATGGAGGCAAGGGCCATGCTGGTGTTCGGGCTCAAGAGTGCGAATGGCGCCCCGGGACGAAAGCCCCTGGCAATGAGCGCGTTTGCAAATCGCGTCGTAATGGATTGCAGTTGGGCGTAAGTGAGTTCCCCGGTGTCGTCAATCAGGGCCACGCGGCTCTTCGCGCCGATGACGGCGCGGTTGAACAGGTCCGTATACGTTAGCGGTGTCATGATTCATTCACCAAAAGGGTTATCACCGTTGTTGGCCTACACACCGGGGCCGAGGATCAGTCCGGCGTCAAGCCGAATGCTGCGGCCATTGTGCATCGGGTTGCGTACGACTTCCTCGACCCGCATGGCGAATTCCCCGGCCGTACCCATGCGTTTGGGAAACAGGCTCTGCGCGATTACACCCTCCCTTACCTTCGGCGGGGCCTGTGCATTGATCGGAGTATCGAAGGCCCCGGGCGCGATCGTCATCACGCGAATTCCGTGCGTTGACAACTCGCGCATCAAGGGCAGGGTCATGCCCACCAGGGCTGCTCTTGACGCGCTGTAGGCGATCTGTCGCGCCATGTCCGTTGGTCGGGTTGCCCGCCGGCATCCGGCATCCCTCCCCCGCGGCGGGGAGCGCGCCCCGCCGGATGCTTGCCGCGTACGCCCTATACTTTGCGGCCAACCCCGCGCCAGTAGCCTTCCCGGAGCTGTCCTTTGAGAATCTTTCCGACGGGACTGCGGGGCAACTGGGCAACGAAGTCAATCTGTTTGGGCGCCTTTACGCTGCCGAGTCGCTCCTTGCACAGTTGGATCAACTCCGCCGCATCGGCTTGCGCGCCCTGGGCGAGTTCCACGGTGGCCCGCACCGCCTCGCCCCACTTTTCATCGGGCACCCCAAACACCGCGCAATCCTGGACCGATGGATGGGTGAGCAGTGTCTGTTCCACTTCAAACGGGAACACGTTGAATCCGCCGCTAATGATCAAGTCACGCTTCCGGTCACTGATGTAGACGTAGCCATCGCGGTCCCGATAGCCCAAGTCGCCCGTATGATGCCAGCCGAACTTCTGAATGTCCGCGGTGGCTTGAGGGTCCCCCAGATACCGCTGCATCACCATGGGCCCCTGAAGCACGATTTCGCCGATCTCGCCGGCGGGCAACAAGTTTCCGGCTTCGTCCATGATTTCCATGGCGGCGACATTCGGGGTCTGGCGGCCAATCGAACCCAGGCGGTGCCGCAGGGACGCGTCGGTGAGCGCCGCGGTAATCTCTTCCGGCGACATGAACGTGAGCGGCATACCGCACTCTGTCTGGCCGTAGAGCTGGCAGACGACGGGGCCGAAGACTTGGTGCGCTTGCGCGAGTTTTTCGACCGCGATGGGCGCGGCCCCTGAAATCAGGTACCGCAGCGAGGAAAAGTCCGCCCGCGCGGTCTGGGGAAGCTTGAGCAATGCGTAGATCACCGTCGGCGGCAGGAAGAGGACTGAGATTTTGTGCTTGGCGATGCTCGCCAGCAATTGGTCCAGATCGGGTTTGGCCATCATGACCACGGTTCCACCCATCGCCAATGTAGCCAGGGCGATGATGCCGCCGCCGTGCGTAATGGGCGCCATGGCGAGGTTTACCGGAGGCTCTGCAAGGCGCAGCGTCAACATGAGGCCCACGCATCCCATGCTCACAAACGCCTCCCCGGTCTCCGTCACCTTGGGCAGACCGGTCGTTCCGCCTGTGGATCCATGCATCCCGACTTGGGAAGGGTCCAGGCGCACGTTGACGGGAGCTTCGGACGCGCCCTGGGAATACGAAAGCAGCGATGGGTAATCGGCAAGGTCCTTGTCAATGCAAATGGCACTGCGCAGCGTCTTCACGCCTGCCTTGATTTCCGGGAGCATGTCGGCGCAACTGCTGTGAAAGAAGAGCACCTCGCAGACGCCGCGGGACAGAATGTCAATGTTGGACGCCAGCGAATTCCGCAAGTTGATGTTGCCCCAGGCTCCCCCCGCGCGCAGGCCGCCGATCATCGCGGCCAGGGCCAGACTGGTGTTGGGGCTCAACAGCGCGAATGCCGTGGCGGGGCCGAATCCATCGGAGATGAGCGCGTTGGCGAAACGCGTCGTGATGGATTGCAGTTGCGCGTAAGTGAGTTCCCCCGTGTCGTCAATCAACGCCACACGGTCTTGTGCGCCGAGATACGCCCGGTTGAACAGGTCTGCAAATACAATGGCGGTCATGGATGCTCTCCCCAACAAGTCCGTGGCGGTTTTAGGCCTACACACCGGGGCCGAGGATCAGTCCGGCGTCAAGCCGAATGCTGCGGCCATTGTGCATCGGGTTGCGCACGACTTCCTCGATCAGCATGGCGAATTCCCCGGCCGTACCCATGCGTTTGGGAAACAGGCTCTGCGCGATTACACCCTCCCTTACCTTCGGCGGCGCCTGCGCATAGATCGGCGTATCGAAGGCCCCGGGCGCGATCGTCATCACGCGAATTCCGTGCGTTGACAACTCGCGCATCAAGGGCAGGGTCATGCCCACCAGGGCTGCTTTTGACGCGCTGTAGGCGATCTGTCCCGCCTGCCCTTCCCAGGCGGCCCCCGAGGACACATTGATGAGCACCCCGCGTTCGCCGTGCTCGTTGGGCGGGTTGCCTTGCATCCTGGCCGCCGCCGCGCGCATCAAATGCAGGGCTCCGTACAGGTTCACCTTGATGACCCGGTCGAAGTGTTCCATGGATATCGGGCCGGAGCGGCCCAGCAGCTTGCCTGGCGTACCGATCGCGGCGGCATGGATCGCAACGTGGATGGCGCCAAATTTCGCGCACCCAGCGGCGATCGCGGAATTGACCTCGCTCTCGTTCGCAACGTCAACGGCGCAAGGGTGAAATCGCTCGCCAAGCTCCTCCCCGAGGGACCGGCCGCGGGCGGCGTCTTGGTCGAGGCAGACGATTCCCGCCGCGCCGGCCAGAAGCATCCGCCGGGCAGTCCCCTCGCCGAGGCCGGACGCACCCCCCGTAATCACGAACACCGATCCCGCCAAATTCATTTGCCCTCCCCGCGCCAGTTCGTGTCAAACGCCCAGGATGTGCACCGAGCAGGCACCAACTTCCAGCCCGTTTGCGACCCCACCCATCATTTGGGCCAGCCCAACCTTTGCGTCAGGAACCTGTCTGGCGCCCGCCTCTCCCCGCAATTGCTGCACGATGTCTCCGATGTTGCGCACCCCAGAGGCGCTCAGCGGGTGTCCCAGGGAAAGCAGCCCCCCGCTCGTGTTGACCGGAATCCGCCCCCCCAAGGACGTTGCGCCGGAGCGCAACAGCGCGACGGACTCTCCCGGTGCGCACAAGCCCAGGTCTTCATAGTGGACAAGTTCTTCCGGCGCGAAGGCGTCATGGATCTCGACGACGTCAAGATCCCCCGGACCGACCCCAGCCATTTCGTATGCGGCCTGCGCGGCGCGGCGACCCGCGTCGAAAGAGGTCAGGTCGCGCTTGCGGAAGAAAAAATCCCCGGAGGTAAGGACGGAGGCGAGAATCTTGACGGGCTTGCCCTGAAATCGCGCCGCGTCATCCAGCGCACACAGCACGAGCGCCGCGGCGCCGTCGGTATTCGGACAGCACTGCAGCAGGGTGATCGGATCGGCGATCATCCGGGAGCGCAGGACTTCATCAACGCTGAGTTCCTTGCGGTACTGCGCCCTCGGGTTGAGCGCTCCCATGCGGTGCGCCTTGGAGGATACCAGGGCGAAATCCTCGCGCGTGGCCCCCTGGGTCTCCATCAGGCGCCGCCCGATCAGCGCGAACAGCACCGGCATCGCCAGGCCCAGCTGGCCATCGAGATCGTCCGCCGGGGACGGGATCATCTTGCTCGCAATGGCGCTCGTGGTCATGCATTCGACCCCCACGACGACGCCGACATCCGCGAACCCCGCCGCGATATCCTTCCAGAGCGCGTGCACCGCACTCGATCCGCCGGCGCATGCGTTCTCGACGTTCAGCATCTTGATCCCCGCGATGCCAACGTCGCGCAGAATCATTTCCGCCATGATGTTGCCGTCAAAGGTTCTTGAACCGTAGGCCACCTCGATGTCGCGATTCCGCGCCCCGGCATCGCGCAGCGCCTCGCGCACCGCCTCCGCGCCAAGATCCGTCGCGGACCGGTGCGGGAGCTTTCCAAATTGGCTTTGTCCCACGCCAATGATCGCCACGTCACGCATGGGGTCCCTCGCTGCTGGCCGCGAATTGATAACCGCAGACCGCGTCATCCCCTTCGCCCAACATCAGGGGGACGACCCGCATGGGCAGGTCCACACGGAACGGCGCGGCAGGCGCGGCGCGAACGGGGGCATAGATCAGCGGACCTTCCGTGAGCCGCACGTAGCCGGCATCGAAGGGCGCCTGCATTCGCATCGTGGGCATGTGGACGCGCGTCCAGGAAACCAAGGTGGCCGTGCCCGCGAACTCCAGCGCCTCCACGGAAGCGCCGTCACAAGCCAGGCACGTGGCATAGCGGGGAAACAGGACTTGCCCGCACTCCCGGCAGCGGGAGCCGAGCAGCACGACCCGGCCTTCGACCGGGAGAACGGCGTCGGTGCGCAGGGGTTTTGGATCCGGCATGGTCTCCATCGCGTCTCATCGTGACCGGCCCGCGCGCACGGCGCCTTCCGATCGGCCCCCGTGGGCATTCCAAGGCGTTAGTCGTCAGGGTCACCTGACGATATGACCTATCACACGAAACCACTGAATGCAACTTGGAGCCGGCGGGCCGGGTGGGCGAGCGCTGCCGGGCAAGGCGGAGTGGCGGGTGGGTTCGAGCGCGGGGGGAAGCAAGCACCGCCGGCCGGCGAGACTCCGTGGCGCGGCTGGGTCAACACATCGGATACACCTTCCTACCACTCCAGGTTCAAGATGCGCCTGAGGGCCTCGACATTCTCCTCCCCGATCCGCCGCGCCAGGTTTCGCTCAATCCGCCGGTCGCTGGCGAGCGCCAATTGGGCCATGCGCCTGCCCCTGTCGGTATAGGTGAGGATTCGCACCCGGCGGTCGTCGGGATCCCGGCCGAGCGCCACCAGGCCATGCTCTATCGCCGCGGCCACGGTCTCTTGCAGCGATTGGCGGGTAATCGCGAGCGTGCGCGCCAGTTCGGACAAGGTGATCGGCCCGTCGGACATGTGCTCGAAGAGACGCGCCATGGCCGGGGTAACGTAGCCAAATCCGTACTTGGTCGCCTGGCTCATTCCGGCGTTATGCAGCCACTCGTACCTGCGCATCATGGCGACACGCAGAGTGCGGAAGCGCGGCTTCTTCGCGCCGGAGGCGGGACGCGGGCCAAGCCGCGGCCGGGCCCCGCGAGGCGATCTATCTTCGGGTGGTGGCACGGTGAGAACAACACCAAGGGGGTGAGGGAATGGAGCGGAGCGCAGGCGCCCGACCCGGGTAGTCCGGCGGTGACTTCCCATCGCGGCCCGATGCGGGCTTTGCGGCCGCCCTATCGTCCCAGAAATACGGGCTGGCGCTTCTGCTCGAATGCATCAAGACCCTCTTGCAGATCGTGGGATGAGGCGTGGGCCTCGTTCGCCAACATTTCCATTGCCAGCGCCGTGTGCAGGGGTTGGTCCATGCCATCCCGGATCAGCGCCTTCATTCGTCTCAGCACCAGCGGGCTTTTCAAGGCCAGCTTGCCCACGACCCGTTCGACGGCCGGCACCAAGTCTGAATCATCCACGACCTGATTCACAAGGCCGTAGGTCTGCATTTCGTCGGCGGACAAGGAATCTCCCGTAAACAGCAGGAAGGTCGCCCGGGTCTGTCCGATCTTCCGCGGAAGCCTCGCCGAGCTCCCTCCGCCGGGCAACAAGCCGTAGTTGGCGTGAGCGTCCCCCAAGCGCGCGGACCGGGCCGCAATGACGAGATCGGCGCACAAGGCGATCTCCAGGCCGCCCGCCAGCGCGAGGCCGTTGACGGCGGCGATCAGCGGCTTCGGAAAGTCCGCCAGCTTGCTCGTCACCTCCGCCGCGTGCGCGAGAAAGGCCCGCAACGGGTCGCTGCTCGGAGTGTCCGCGCCGCCACGCACCGCCTTCAGGTCCGCACCCGCGCAAAACGCCCTGCCCGCCCCGGTCAGCACAACGCAGCGGACGTGATCGTTCCGCGCCGCGTCGTCGAGTGCATTGGCGATTTGGCCCAACATCTCCGGCGTGAGCGCGTTCAGCGACGCGGGCCGGTTGAGGCTGATCCACAGCGCCGCGCCTTTCGCTTCGACGAGTACGAACGGTCGCTCAGTCATGGGTCCATCCGCCAGTTCGGTGTGATGATCGGTTCAGGGCAATCGCGCTCAACCCAGCGGATGCGGGCGCGGCGCGCAGCCCCGGGATGCAGTGGCTACAGCACCAATTCGGCCAACGTGCGCATCGCCTCCGGCGAAGCGTCCGTGAGGTTCAGGGTCGTGACAGGAGTCTTCCGCCACAGCGACAGCCGTTCGCGGATCCTTTCCTTGGGCCCGCACAGCGATACCGCGTCCACCAAGTCGTCCGGTACCGCCGCAATCGCGTCCCGCTGCCTCCCGGAGAGGTAAAGGTCCTGTACCTTTTCGGCCGCTTCCTCATAGCCGTAACGGCACGTCAAGTCGTTATAGAAATTTCGGCCCTTGGCTCCCATGCCGCCAATATAGAGCGCAACATGGGGCTTGATGGAGTCAATGCAGGCCTTCACATCCGGGCCGACGGCGACGTCCACATAGGGAGCGATGTCCAGGTTCTGGAACCCCTTGCCGCCGCCTGCCTTCTTGAATCCGGACTCCAGGGCCGCTTCAAACACGTGGAATTTCTCCGGGTGAAAGAACGCCGGAATCCAGCCGTCGGCGATTTCCGCGGCCAGCTCCACGTTCTTGGGGCCAATCGCCGCCTGATAGATTGGCAGGTCCCGACGGCCGTGGAGGATGCTTTTCAGCGGTTTGCCCAGTCCCGTGGCGTCGGCTCCGCGATGAGGAATGGTGTAATACACCCCGTCATGTTCCAGCGGCGACTCCCGCGCGAAGATCTTGCGCAGGATGGACACGTACTCTCGCGTCCGCGCCAGCGGCTTGCCGTAAGCGCCGCCGTGCCAGCCTTCGATCACCTGGGGGCCAGAAGCTCCGAGACCCAGAATGAATCTCCCGCCCGAGAGTTGATCCAACGTCATGGCGGTCATGGCGGTCATCGCTGGGCTACGCGCCTGCATTTGCATGATGCCCGAGCCCAACTGGATGCGCTGGGTATGCGCGCCGATCCACGCCAAGGGTGAAATTGCGTCGGCGCCGTACCCTTCAAAGGTCCACACCACGCTGTACCCCAACCGTTCGGCCTCTTGAATCGTCCCAATGTTCAACTCTACCTTGGGTCCGTAGAATCCCACCGTCAGTCCCAAACGCATGCGGGCGCCTTCTCTTCTGGGGGCGTGTAGCGGCGAATGCCACCGCCAGCGCGGAACCGTGCAGGCCGCAACGGAATAGTCCGCAGGGTGCCCTGACGACCTATGTCACCCTCCGCTCGCCGTGTCAATACGGCGCTCCCGCGGACCGCTCGCTGAAGTGGACCTCTCCGGGGGACAACATCACCCTCGAAACAACCTTCGGTCCGCGACTTGTTTCCGGCCTCAGGCGGCCGGAGCCTCCTGCTTCTGTTTTGCACAATTGACCTCACCGGGAGCCCTGTAGGCCCAGCATTTGGGGATGATCAGCCACGTCCTTCGATCCTCTACGTCTTCGCGTGAGACTTCTTTCCATGCCATCCAAGCCCTTAGCCGCCGCCAATACCACCCGCGCCTTGGATTCCGCGCTGTGCTGCTTCCGGTTCTCGCTCATCGGCTCACCCCTTCCATGACGTGACCTGTAGGGTGACCCACTGTCCACTTTTTGGGGACCACTTCAGAAGCGGAAGGCGATGTCGTTCTCCAGCGCCCGCACGATGCGCAGCGCACTCGTCACCCCGACGCATCCAGCAGCGCTTTGACCCGCGGGCCTCACAATTCTGCTGCTTTCGCTCCGGCTGGTTTGCGGACGAGGCTCGCTCACGATTTTTATTGTCGACAATCTACAATACGTGACTTATAGTTCGCGGCGTAGGCTGTCCTTGTTCGACGGCAACCGCGGGTGCGACCCGCAGCTTGAGGGCAGCCGCGGTGTCTTCAGTCCCTCGTCATCGGTGTGGGAGTAACCGCCTCCGTGAATCCGATCTGCTAACCGGGGAATCAGGCTATGAACTTAAGACGCGTTCTGTATGGCATACTGGCATCCGCCTTCCTGTTATTCTTGTTTCCTCTCCATGCCCGGCACGTACACGCCCAGCAAACCTGGAGGATCGGTGCGCTCTATCCGTTAACGGGCGGGCTGGCTTTGCTCGGCACGGAAAACCTGAACGGCGCCCGCATTGCCGTGGACATGATCAATGAGCGGGGCGGCGTCGCCGGCAACAAGATCGAACTGGTCACGGGCGATGCGTCCACGCCGGACAAGGCGCAATCGGAAGCCGAGCGGCTTTCTTCGCTTGAGAACCTCAAGATCATTACCGGCACCTATTCCAGCGGCTTGTCCTATGCGGCAAGCCAGGTCGTGGAGCGCCGCGGCGGAATCTACTGGGAGACGGGCGGCATTTCCGACGGCTTGACCAAGCGCGGTTTCAAGAACTATTTCCGCGTGGTGTTTACCGCTTCGTCGAACGGGCAGTTGGCCGCGAATGTCGCCAAGGACATCATCGCCAAGAAACTCGGCAAGCAACCGAAGGACCTCAAGGTCCTTGTGCTGCACGAGGACTCGGACTATGGCACTTCGGTTGCCACCGCGGCCGAAGCCCGCGCCACCGAACTTGGATTTCAGGTCGAGAAGCGCATCCCGTACAAATCCACGTCGACGGATCTGGCGCCGTTGATCCTGCGGGTGAAGGCTGACGCCCCCAACATCGTCATCGCCTCTTCGTACGCCAACGATGCGCTGCTCATTCAGCGCCAGATGAAGCAATTGGACGTCAACGTCGATGCCTTCATCGGCACCGGCGGCATCTACGGCTTGCCGAGTTTTGCCGAAGGCCTGGGCAACGCGGTGAATGGGATCTTCGACACCGAAGGCTCGGCCAATGTGAACAGCGCGGCGCTCTCCAAGGAGTCGATCGCGCTGCTCGATGAATTCAAGAAGCGCTTCCAGGCCGCCCACGGCAAACCCCCATCCTACGTGGGCACGCAAGGCTTCGTGGGCACGTACTTGCTGCTTGATGTGGTACTGCGCAAGGCCGGCGCCCTGGATGTGGACAAGGTTCGCGCCGAGGCGAACGCGGTGGATATTCCCAATGGCGGCACCGCGCTGGGCTGGGGCGTGAAGTTCGCGGGCGAGAACGACCCGATGCGCGGCCAGAACTTGCGCGCGTTTCCCGTGTGCCAGCAATGGCAAGACGGAAAACTGGTCGTGGTGGCTCCGGAGAACGCCCGGACGCATGAAGCCGTGCTGGTGCCGCTGCCCGCCTGGGACAAGCGCTGAGCCGCTTGCCGGGACAGAAACCCTCGCCGTGGCAAGCACGGCGAGGGCGCCTTTCCGGAGGCTCGGCTTCGGCCGCCTGCGGGTCATGAAGCGTACTGCAATCGCGCGGCGGCGCCTGGGCGCTCCGGAGCCTATGCCCGCGCCTCCCGGCCCAAGCGAACCGCACGCCGGTTTGATTTCGGCGCGCACTCATCCGGCGCGGCTCGCGCTCCGGCGCGCCCGTGGCGATCCAGGCCGCTGCACGAAGGGCCGAGCGCTGCTGGCCATGTCGAAGCGAACAGCGCAAGCGCCGTCAAAGGGCCTTCACCTCAGCACCGGGCGCACGAATCATGTTGGCAATACTCCCGCAACTCTTGGTGTCCGGCATCCTGATCGGCGGCGTTTACGCGCTGGCTTCTGTCGGCCTGACGCTGATCTTCGGGGTGCTGCGGATCGTCAATTTCGCCCAGGGCGAGTTCATCATGTTGGCCATGTTTGGCGCCTTCTGGATCAACTACTTGTGGGGAATCGACCCGTATGTATCGGCCCTCGCCGTCGTGCCGGCCATGTTCCTGCTCGGCCTGTTGGTCGAGCGGTTCGTGATCCAGCGCATCTTGACCGCGCCGCACTCGATGCAGATCTTTGCGACGTTCGGGATCTCGGTGATCTTGCAGAATCTGGCGCTCACGCTCTGGGGCCCGGACTACCGCTCGGTCACAACCGCCTACACGTCAAAGGCGTACTCCGTGGCCGGCCTGTCGATTTCGGCGACCTCGCTGTTTGCGTTCATTCCCGCCGTCCTCATGGCCGCCGGGCTGATTGCCTTCCTGCACCTGACCCGTGACGGACGGGCGCTGCGGGCATTGGTGCAGAACCGCTACGCGGCCACGCTGATGGGAGTGGACACGCGCCGCCTGAACCAACTGGCGTTCGGATGCGGCATCGCGTGCGCCGCGATTTCAGGGTGCATACTGACGCCGATGTATTACACGTTCCCCACGGTGGCCGTCGATCTGATCGTCACCAGTTTTGTGGTGGTCGTGCTGGGCGGGATGGGGAGCGTACTCGGCGCCCTGGTGGGCGGACTCATTATCGGAGTCGCGCAAACCCTCACGGGATTCTACCTCTCGGTGGAGTTCAAGGACGCCATCGCCCTGCTGCTCTTCATCGTGATCCTGCTGGTCAGGCCCCAAGGTCTCTTTGGACGCGCGGGCACCGAAGAGATGGGCATGAAATGATAAACGACTACTACCTCAATATCGTTGTCATGACCTTCGTCTGGGCCGCGCTCAGCGGCAGCTGGAATCTGATGGCCGGTTATGGCGGGCTGGTGTCGCTTGGCCATTCCGCTTTTTTCGGCATTGGCGCCTACACCACGGCGGTGCTTTATGCGAACTACGGCATTTCGCCGTGGATCGGGCTGGTTGTCGGCATCGGGCTCACCACCGCGACGGCGGTGCTGATCAGTTGGCCCTGCTTCCGCCTGCGCGGCGCTTTCTTCTCGCTGGTGACGATGGTGTTTCCAATCGTGATGGAGATCCTGGCCAACAACTGGACACCGCTGACCCGAGGTCCAAGCGGCATCGCGCTTCCGTTTCGTCCCGGTCTGGACAACTTCATGTTCAATTCGCGCTGGAGCTATATCCTCGCGGCCTTTGCCCTGGTGGTGATCGTTTATGGCACGACGCGGTGGATGCATCGCGGGCGCCTGGGGCTTTACCTGATTGCGGTGCGGGACGATCAGCATGCCGCCGAGAGCATGGGGGTCCACCCGGTGAAGGTGAAGTTGCTGGTGACCACGATCAGCGCCGCGCTGACTTCGGCGGGCGGATTCCTGTATGCGCAGTACATCCTGTTCCTCGACCCGCCGAGCGTCTTTTCGATCAATATTTCGGTGCAGATCGCCCTCTTCAGTTTGATCGGCGGTCTAGGGACGCCGTTCGGGCCCATCGTCGGGTCGGTGCTGATGACCCCGCTGGACGGGGTGCTCAGCCAGTTCCTGGGCGGCGGGCCGCGGCTCTTGATCTACGGGTCGGTGTTGTTGGCGGTGGTGCTGGTCGCCCCGCACGGCGTGGTGGGCGCTTTCAAGAAATGGCGGCAAACGTGACGGCATCCGCAGCGACAGCAGCCGCGCCCTTGATGCGCATTGACGGTCTGGTGCGCCGCTTTGGCGGCTTGGTCGCCGTCAATGCGGTCACCTTCGATGTCCATGCAGGCGAGATCGTGGGCCTGATCGGTCCCAACGGCGCCGGCAAGACGACGCTGTTCGACATTGTCAGCGGCCACGTGCACGCGGATTCGGGCCGGGTCTTCTTCGCCGGTCGCGATGTAACCCACCTGCGGGCTTCGGAGTGCGCACGGGCGGGCATCGGCCGCACGTTCCAGATCGTCAAACCCTTGACCACGCTGACGGTTCACGAAAATGTGATGGTCGGCGCGCTGCTGCACAACTCGCACAAGATCGCCGGACAGAAGGCCGCGGCGATCATCGAACGGGTCGGCATGGGCGCGCTGCTGCACCGGCCCGCCGGCAGTCTGACCATCGAATCCCGCAAGCGGCTTGAACTGGCGCGCGCGCTGTCGGTGCAGCCGAAGATTCTGCTGCTGGACGAGATTCTGGCCGGCCTGAACACGTCGGAGGTCAACGAGAGCCTTGAGCTGATTCGCGGCTTCGCCAAGAGCGACGGATTGGCCGTGATCATGATCGAGCACATCCTGCACGCCGTGATGTCTCTGGCGGACCGGATCGTGGTGCTCGACCATGGCGTGAGCATCGCCCAGGGCCTTCCCGAGACGGTCGTCCGCGACCCCAAGGTCATCGCCGCATACTTGGGGAGTGACGAAGCATGAGCCTCGAGGTCAAGGACCTGGTCGCCGGCTATGGCGATGTCACGGTGCTGCGGGGCGTCAGCTTCTCCGTGCCGGCGGACAAGATCGTGTCGCTGCTGGGCGCCAATGGCGCTGGCAAGACGACGTCGCTGAACGCGATTTCCGGCCTGCTGACGGACGTCAAGGGCGGGGGCATCAGCCTGGACGGCGTGGACATTACCCACATGCCGGCGCACGAGCGGGTCGAGGCGGGCATTGCGCACATCCCGCAGGGCCGGCACTTGTTCCCGTTCATGACCGTCCGCGATAACCTGGAGATGGGCGCCTATGCGCGGCGCGGCCATGCGGGGCGCGGCGCGACGCTGGAATGGCTGTTCGAGATCTTTCCCAAGCTCAAGGAACGGCTATCGCAGTACGCCGTGTCGCTGTCCGGCGGGGAGCAGCAGATGTGCGCCATTGCCCGCGGCCTGATGTCCCAGCCGCGCTATCTGTTGCTCGACGAGCCATCGTTGGGACTGGCGCCGATCGTCGTGCGGCAAGTGATGGCCGTGATCGGCACCATTGCCTCGCGCGGCATCGGCGTGCTGCTCGTGGAGCAGAACGCGGCGCAGGCGCTCAGGCTGGCGCAATATGCCTATGTACTGGAGCGCGCGCGGATTGCCATCGAAGGCCCCGTCGCCGAACTCGCGGGCGACGACCGCGTGCGCAAGGCCTATCTCGGGCTGTAAACCGGATTTCACGGGAGCCACCAACGGATCTGCAACTGCACGGGAAGGTGGCGCTGGTGACCGGCGCCAGCGCGGGCCTGGGGCGCGCTATCGCCCGCTTGCTGGCCCAAGAGGGATGCCGGCTCGCGATTGTGGCACGGCGGGAGAGCCTGCTCAACTCGTTGGCCGACGAACTCGCCGTGCTCGGGTTGGAGCGGCCGCATGTCATCGTCTGCGACATCACGCGGCGCGACGCGCCGGCGGCAATCCGGCACCTGGCTGGCGAGCGCTTTGGCCACGTCGATATCGTCGTCAACAACGCCGGCGGCTCGCGGCCCTTCGAGGGGCTGGGCACGCTGGAGCAATGGGAGGCGGCGATGTACCTGAATTTTCACGCCGCGCGCGAGCTGACCCACGCGTTCATCGAGGACATGCGCGCCCGCAAGTTCGGCCGCATCGTCAACATCACCGGCGGCGACGAGCCGTCCTCCATCAACGGCGGCGTCCCGCCCAACGGCGCGACCCACATCTGGGCCAAGGCGCTGTCGCGGCTGGTGGCCAAGGACGGCATCACCGTGAACTGCATTCCGCCCGGACGCATTCATTCGGAGCAGATCGACCTCAAGCTGCTGCCGACCGCCGAGGCGCAGAGCAAGTGGGTCGCGGACAACTGCCCGGTCGGCTACATCGGCGAGCCCGAGGACCTGGCCGTGCTGGTCGCCTTTCTTTGCTCGCCACGCGCCCGCTACATCACGGGGCAGGTCATCCATGTGGACGGCGGCGCGCGGCGCTTCCCGCACTGAGGCCGGTGCGGCCGGCGCGTCCCATGCAGGAAGGAGCACGATGGAAGACGAAACTCCAGACCAGGCGGCCCGGGAACCGGCCGCTCCGCTTTCCGGCGTCCGCGTCCTGGATCTGAGCGCCTATATCGCCGCGCCATATGGCTGCTCCCTGCTCGCCGACCAGGGCGCCGAAGTGATCAAGATCGAGCCGCCCGAGGGCGACAACCTGCGCACGTACCCGTCCACGCTCAGCGCCGAGGGCCGGGCGTTCCTGGGAGTGAACCGCGGCAAGCGCGGCATCGCGCTGGACCTGAAACTGCCGCGGGGCCGCGAGGTCTTTCTGCGCCTGCTTCGCGGCGCCGACGTGCTGGTTCACAACTTCCGGCCCGGCGTTCCGGGACGGCTGGGCATAGACTACGAGACGCTGCGGGAACTCAATCCGCGCCTGATCTACTGCGCGGTCAGCGGCTACGGCGAGGCCGGTCCGCTCAAGAGCAAGGCGGGCTACGACCAGGTGCTGCAAGCGTTGACGGGCATCTGCGTCATGCAGGGCGCGCCGGAAGCGCCGCAGATCGTCTACGGGTCCGTGGTCGACTACTACGCCGCCGCGCTGCTGGCCGGCGGCGTGGCCTCCGCGCTCTACCAGCGCGAGCGCAGCGGCCGTGGCCAGTACGTGGGCATCTCCCTGTTGCGCAGCGCGCTCGCCATGCAGTCGGCCCGCTTCATCTGGGCCGACAGCGAGCCGCGCGGCGTGAGCCGCGACATGCGCTCCGGCGGCATCACCGGGTTGCACCCCACGGGCGCCGGCAGCCTGTATCTCTCGGCCAACACGCCGCATTTCTGGGCGGCCTTGTGCGAGCTGACCGGGCTGGACGATCTCGCCGCCGATCCGCGCTATGACAGCGTGCGCAAGCGGGCCGAGCACGCCGACGAACTTGTGCCCCGGCTGCGGGCCGCGCTCCGCGCGCACAGCGCGCTCGAATGGGAGACCATCTTCGGGGATCGCGTTCCGTGCGCGGCGGCGCGGCCGCTGGAAGACATGTTCGACCATCCCCAGGTGCTTGCCGAGGACATGGTGAGCGCCTTCACCCACCCGGCTGCGGGACGCTACCTGGGCCTGTCGCGCGCCATAGAGTTTGCGGACACGGCCAAGCCCGCACCCTGCGCGGCCCCCGCGTTCGGGCAGCACTCGGACGAAGTCCTCGCCGGGCTGGGATATGACGCCGGCGAAATCGCGGCGCTGCGGCAAGGCAAAGCCGTGTTCTGAGCCCCGCCCGGCTCACCCCTGAACCTGAGGAATCCGCGCCATGGCCCTGTGGGATTCGTTCTTGACGGAAGCGGACCGCGCGGTGCTGGCCCGCGGAGGCTTCGGCCGCCGGATGGGTTTCGGCCAGCGCCCGGCCGTCGTGGTGATCGATGCGCAACGGTACATGGTGGGCGAGGACGGCAACGATGCGCAGTGGCCTTCGAGCTGCGGCGCAACCGGCCGGCGCGCCGTGGGCGAGATCGCCCGCGTCGTGAGCGCCGCGCAGGCCTCCGGCACGCCTTGCTTCTTCACGCGCTTCGAACTGGATCGCCAGGGCGCGGACATCGGCGTCTACGGTTACAAGCGCGGGCTGCTCGACAGCGACCATTGGTGCCTTGCCGGGTCCGTGGGGGCCGAGTTGGTGCCGCAATTGAAGCCTTCCGGCTCGGACCTCGTGTTCGTCAAGAAGAAGCCGAGCGGCTTTCATGGCACGCCTCTGCTGGGCTATCTGGTCGCGCGTCAAATCGATACGGTGATCGTGGTGGGCGGTGCCACCAGCAACTGCATCCGGGCGACGGTGTTCGACGCGGCCTCGTATAATTTCCGGGCCATCGTGCCGCAGGAGGCCGTGTTCGACCGTATTCCGATTTCGCACGCCATATCGCTGTTCGACATGGATCGCCAATTCGCCGACGTGGTGCCGGTCGAGCAGGTGCTGGCATACCTCAAGACGTTTTCCTCCTCGAAAGGGTGAGATGAGAAGCAAGTTATTCGTACCGGCATCGCGGCCGGAACTGTACATGAAGTCGCTCGCCAGCGAAGCGGACGCCATCTCGTTCGACCTGGAAGACGCCGTGGCGCCGGAGAGCAAGCCGGCCGCGCGCGCCGAACTCGCCAGGTTTCTGGCCGGCGACGGCAGCCGGGCCCATGGCAAGCTCATCATCGTGCGGGTGAACGCGGCGGAGACCGGCTATTTTGCCGAGGACGTGCAGGCCGTCGTGCTGCCTTCCCTGCACATTCTCAATTTGCCGATGGTGGACGGCCCCGCACCGGTACGGCACGTGGCCGAGCTTCTCGATCGGCTCGAGCGCGAGCGGGGGATCGCGCGCCCCATCGGCATTCTGGCGAATATCGAATCGCCGCGCGGCCTGCGCCTGGCGGCCGAAATCGCGACCGCGCACCGGCGCGTGATCGGTCTTCAGATCGGCTTTGGCGATCTGTTTTCGCCGCTGGGCATCGCGCCCGGCGAACCCTCCGCGATGCAGGCGGTACGGGTGGCCGTGCGCATGGCCGCCGGCGAGGCCGGGATCGAAGCGTTCGACGGTGCGTCCGTCAATATCGCCGACCTGGAGGGCTTTCGCCGCGAAGCCGCCGCCGCTCAACAGCTGGGATTTTCAGGGAAGAGTTGCATTCACCCGTCGCAAATCGCGGCGGCCAACGAAGTGTTCCGCCCCAGCGCGGCGGAAGTCGCGCGTGCGGTGCGTGTGGTCGCGGCCGCAAAGGTCTCGCTGGCGAAGGGCGTGGGCGCGTTCGTGGTGGACGGTCGGCTCGTGGACGGCCCGTTCATCACGCAAGCGGAGCACATGGTTGCGCTGGCCCGCCGCCTCGGCATGATTTCATAGGAGGCAACTTGGCCGATTCAACGCCGAAACGACCGTGGACCGCGGCCCGGGACCTGATTGGCTACGGGCCGAACCCGCCGCACCCCATGTGGCCTGATGGCGCCCGCGTGGCGGTGCAGATCGTCATCAATTACGAGGAAGGCTCGGAATACAACAACGCCGACGGCGACGGCCGGACCGAGTTGGGCCTGGCCGAGGCGCCGGGCGGGCGCGTGCCAGCCGGCCAGCGCGACCTGGCCTTCGAGACCATGTACGAATACGGCAGCCGCGTCGGCTTCTGGCGCCTGCTGGAGATCCTGCGCGAGCGGCAGGTGCCGGCCACCGTCTTTGGCTGCGCCGTGGCGCTGGAGCGCAATCCGCGGGCGGCCGAGGCGATCGTTGCGGCCAGCATGGACGTGTGTTGCCACGGCTGGCGCTGGGAAGAGCATTTCCGCCTGTCGGCCGACGAAGAACGCGAGCGCATCGGCAAGGCGATCGAGTCGCTGACCCGCACGACGGGGACCCGGCCGCTCGGCTGGTATTGCCGCTACGGCCCGAGCGAGAACACGCGCCGTTTGCTCGTGGAAGAGGGCGGATTTCTCTACGACTCGGACGCGTACAACGATGAGCTGCCGTACTGGGTAGCGGTGGCCGGCGCGCCGCATCTGATTGTGCCCTACACGATGGATGCCAATGACGGAAAGTTCGCGGCACCGGGCGGATTCTCGACCCCTTTCGATTTCGAAAACTATCTGACGGCGACATTCGACCGTCTGTATGAAGAGGGCGCCCGGACCCCCAAACTGATGTCGATCGGCCTGCACCCTCGCCTCTCGGGGCGCCCCGCCAGGGCGCACGCATTGGCGGCGTTCCTGGACCATGCCCTCAAGCACGGCAAGGTCTGGTGGTGCCGCCGCATCCAGGTGGCGCAACACTGGCGCACCCATCATCCCTTTGCCCCATGACCGCTTCCGTCCCCCAACCGCTTCCGTATTTCCTGATGGAGCAGATCCGGCGCGGCATCATCACGGGCCGGTACGGGCCGGGTGCCGCGCTGCGCGAGCAGAAACTGGAAATCGAATATGGTACGAGCCGCGGCCCCTTGCGGGAAGCGCTGCGGCTCTTGGAACTTCGCGGCCTTGTCACGCACGAGCCGCGCCGGGGATTCCGGGTGCGCGAGTACTCGGCCCAAATGGTCGAGCAGATATACCGGCTGCGCGGACTGCTGGAGCGGCATACCGTGGAAGCCCTGGCCGGCAAGCCGCTTGAAGCTCTGATCGTGAAGTTGACCGCGGCCAATGGGAAGATGGCCGGACATTTCGCCAGCAAGAACATCGAGGCGTATCTGGAGGCCAACGTCGAATTTCACGAAGCCATTCTGCACACGGCCGACAATGAGCCGCTGCAAAGGTCTATCGCATCGCTGAACGAAATGGCGCAGCCCATCCGGTATGCGCTGCTGGCCAGCCAGTTCAATCGCAGCCGGGCCATCGGCGAGCACGAACAGATCATCATGCATATTTCCGCCGGCGACCTGAAGCGTGCGGCCGCCGCCATTGAAGCGCACATCATCGGGAACATTGACGTCGTCACGAGGCTCTATGGCGAGGGCGCTCCGGGGGACCCCGGTGGCGAATAAGCTGGTCCCCAATAAGTGGACCGTGGGATAAGCTACAGGCCACTTCATGGAAACGAGTGAGCCGATGAGCGAGAGGCGGCCAGCAAGCGAAACTTTCCGATCCAGCGGCAAACGGCGCATTCCATTGGTGGCCCTGAGGAATTCTGCCGCGGCGGTGGGCATGCTCCGCGGGTGTTCTTCCGCAATCGGCTAAGCCGTCTTGGATTCGGACAGTCCGAGTTCCCGCATCATGGCGGCTCGCATCGCGAATTTCTGCGCTTTGCCGGTCACCGTCATCGGCAACTCGGGGACAAATCTCACGTAGCGCGGGACCTTGTAGTGGGCGATTTGCCCCCGGCAGAATTCGCGGATTTCCGCTTCGGTGGCACTGGTCCCCGGCCTGAGTACGATCCAAACGCAGACCTCTTCCCCCAGGCGCGGATCGGGCACGCCGAAGGCCTGGGCCTCCATCACCTTGGGGTGCCGGTAGAGGAACTCCTCGATCTCGCGCGGAAAGACGTTTTCGCCGCCGCGGATCAGCATGTCCTTCACGCGGCCCACGATGTTGCAATAACCATCCGCATCCAGGGTCGCCAGGTCGCCGCTATGCATCCAGCCGGCGGAGTCTATCGCCTCGCGCGTTGCGATGGGGTCGTCCCAATAGCCCAGCATCACCGAGTAGCCCCGCGTGCAGAACTCGCCGCGCTTGCCAACCGGCACGATCCGGCCCTGCTCGTCAATGATCTTGACTTCAAGATGCGGCAAGACGCGCCCGACGGTGGCGACCCGCCGCTCCAGCGGGTCGTCCACGGCGCTCTGGAAGGAGACCGGGCTGGTTTCCGTCATGCCGTAAGCGATCGTCACTTCGGTCATGTGCATGTCGGTAATCACGCGGCGCATCGTTTCGATCGGGCATGGCGCCCCGGCCATGATCCCCGTGCGAAGCGAGGACAGGTCGAACTCCCGGAAGCGCGGATGCTCCAGTTGGGCGATGAACATCGCGGGCACGCCGTGGAGCGCCGTGCAGCGGTAGTCCTGGACCGCCCGCAGGGTCTCCTCGGCATCGAAGCTGGCGCCCGGGAACACCATCGTCGCCCCCGTCGCCGCGCAGGCGAGCACGCCCAGCACCATGCCGAAGCAGTGATACAGGGGAACCGGGATGCACAACCTGTCTTTCTGGGACAGGGCCATCGCCTTCGCGCTGAAGCGGGCGTTATTGAGGATGTTGTAGTGGGAGAGCGTGGCGCCCTTGGGCAGGCCCGTGGTCCCGCTGGTGAACTGCACGTTGATCGCGTCATCCGGATCCAGCGCCATGCTCAGTTCCGGAAGCCGCTTGGCGTGGGCCGGACCGGCGAGGGTGGTCAATTCCTTGAACGCCATCATTCCCGGCGGGCGTGGGCCCTCACCGATCAAGACCAGGTGTTCCAGCTTGGGAAAGCGCTCGATCCGCAGGGGCTGCCCTTGGGGGTGGGAGTCGAGTTCCGGCGCAAGCGAGCGCATCATCGCCACATAGTCGCTCGACTTGAGGGCCGCGGCCATGACCAGTACGCGGCACCGCGTCTTCTTCAGGGCATGGTCCAACTCCGACGTGCGATAGGCGGGATTGATGTTGACCAAGATCGCACCGATACGGGCCGTCCCCAGTTGCACCAAGAGCCACTCGACGCAGTTGGGCGCCCAGATGCCCACGCGGTTGCCCCGCCGGATGCCCAGGGCCAGCAGACCGGCCGCGACCTCGTCCGCCCTGCGCCGCAAGGTGTGCCAGGAGATCCGTTCCCGGGTGGGAGCGAAGATCACCGCGTCGCCGGCTCCGTAGCGCGTAACGGCCCGGTCCAACAGGGCCGGGATTGTCATGAACTTCAGATCCTCGTCGGTGGTTCCGACAACGTGGGAGACGCCTCCGCGCGGACGGCGCGGGTCGTCGCCCCCGCCGCGCAGCCAGTCCGATGCGAAAGGATTGGTGCTCATACGCTAGAAGGTTCGCCAGTCGCCCAACTGCTCAAAGGCGTGCGCCGCCCGGTAGAGGGTGGACTCGTTGTAGTGCTTGCCGGTGAGCATCATCCCGATCGGAAGCCCCTGGCTCATTCCGCAGGGAACGGTCATGGCCGGATGGCCGGTGACGTCGAACGGACAGGTATTGGGCAACATCTCGAACCCGCGCTGGCAATACAGGGCCAGCGGCGCATTCTGGTCGGGAATCGGCGTGGCCTTCATGGGCAGCGTCGGCATGAGCAGCAGATCGTAGCGGTTCAGCACGTCATCATAGGCCTGGCGCAGCAGCCGGCTCAAGTTCTGGGCCTTTGCATAAAAGCGGCCGCGGTAATGCCTGATGAAGTACTCCCCGACGAACATGGAAATTTTCAGTGTGCGCGACAGCTCGTTGGCTCGTGCGCGCCAGTTGGCGTGGGCGTCCAGCAGGCTGGTGGTGTACATCCCCTTCCAATTGAAGCCCATGCCGTTGCCATGCATCATTTGCATCTGTAGGCCCTCGAGGGCAATGGACGTCCAGATCGCCGGGCCATCCAGGTGCATGGGAATGGACACGTCCTCGACAATGGCCCCCAGACCGCGCAGGCGCTCGGCGGCCTTGCGCACTTTTTGGTCCACGTCGGGCTCGCTCGACGGATGCCCGAAGCCCTCGGTCACGACGGCGATGCGCATGCCCGCCACCCCGCGCCCCAGGGCGGCGGTGTACTTGTCTACCCGCACGTCATACTGCCGCGGATCCAAACCGTCCGGGCCAGCGATCACCTCCAGCAGCAGGGCGTTGTTGGCCACCGTCGCCGTTATCGGGCCGACATGGTCAATGGTTGCCTCAATGGGCATGACGCCGGTGTAGGGAACCAGCCCGTGGGTGGGCTTCATGCCGTAGCACCCGCACCAACAGGCCGGCATGCGAACCGATCCGCCCTGATCGCCCCCGATTGCCAGTTCCACCTCCCCCGAGCCCACCAGGGCACCGGACCCTGAAGACGATCCACCCGCCGCGTAGCCGTACTTGTAGGGGTTGTGGACGGGGCCCAGCGCGGACGTGTGGCTGCCTCCGGAAAGGCAGAAGTACTCGCAATGCGCCTTGCCCACGATGATTCCGCCGGCATCGAGGATGCGGGTGACCAGGGTTGCGTCCACATCCGGAACATAGCCCTCCAGCGTTGACGCCCCATTCATCATGGGCACGCCGGCGAGGCATACGTTGTCCTTAAGCACGATGCGCTTGCCCGCCAGCGGGCCGTGGGAGTTGCCCCTTACTTCGGACTTGATGGACCATGCGTTGAGCTTGTTCTCGGCGGCACTGGGCCGGTACCCGGGCGTGCGCGGGTAGCGGACGGGGGGCAGATTATCCGGAAGTTGCTGCAGCCGGTCATAGGCCTGGAACGTGCCCTCCATCACTTCTATGTATTCCGAGACCTCATGATCGGACATGCTCATGTGAAGCGATGCCACGATGTCCTTCATTTGCTGGAGCGTCGGTCTCTTGACGTTGCTCATGGATACCCCTGGTCGCGGTGCGGTTGCGTGAACGGGTTCGTGGGTGGCCGTGGCAGGCGGCGTCCGAAACCCTTCTTTCGTGATGGACGCGGGCGCGGCAGGCGCCGCGGCGGACCTTGAACGCGGCGCGCCGGGTTCCGGACTCCCGCGCGGCGTCCGGCCATGGGAGGCCGGCGTCATCCGGACCGAGCCGAGCCCCAGCGCCTCGACGAGCGCGCCGCCGGCGCTGAATTCGCCGGCCTGAAACTCCCGTTCGATGCGGCCACGCTCGAATACGGCAATGCGCGTGGCGACATCGAGCACGAGGTCAAGGTTTTGCTCCACAATGACGATCGCCAGGCCCGCTGCCGTGCGCAGGTGGGCGAGGATCCGGCCAATCTCGTGGACGATGGAGGGTTGGACGCCTTCCGACGGCTCGTCCAGCAGCAAGACCCAGGGATTGGGCACCAGCGCGCGGGCAATGGCGAGAATCTGTTGCTCGCCGCCGGACAGCGCGGAGCCCCGCCGCTCCAGGAGCGGGGTCAGCCGGGGGAACATCGTCAGGCAGCGGTCAATGGCCTCCTGTTCCGTCTCCTGGGAATGGCCCGTCCATGCGAGCCGGAGGTTTTCCAGGGCGCTGAGCCCGGGCAGGATTCCCCGGCCCTGCGGAACGTATCCGAGCCCGCGGCGGCTGCGCAGATGGGCGGGTTCCCGGGTCACATCCGCCCCGTCCAGCGCGATGCGGCCACCCGTGGCGGGAAGAAGCCCCACGATCGTCTTCAACAGCGTCGTCTTGCCCATGCCGTTGTGGCCGACGATGCCGAGCGCCTCCCCTTCGCGCAGCTTCAGATGGACGCCGTGCAGGATTGGCACACGGCCGTACCCGGCCTTCAGGTCGCTGACCTCCAGGAGCGTACGCTTCGCCTCGCCGGCCGCTTCCGCCGTGGCGGAATCGTCGCGAGCGGGTTGGTCATTGGGAGTGCGTTCTGGAGTCATGTCGCGCGGCTCCCAATATAGACCTCCAGCACCGCCGGATCGGCGAGCACCTGATCGCTGGGCCCTTCCACCAAGATCGCCCCTTGGTGAAATACCGTGACCCGGGAGTTCAGCAGCCGCACGAATTCCATATCGTGGTCAACGACGATCACGCTGGCCGTCAAGTTGATGCGGCGCACGACGCCAATCAAGCGCTCCACCTCGTTGCCCGTCATGCCCGCCGCCGGTTCGTCCAGCAGAACGAGCCAGGGACGCTGCACCAGCACGATGCCGATTTCCACCATCTGGCGCTGGCCATGGGATAGCTCGCCCACATTGCGCCGGAGCAGGTCCCCCAGGTGCAATTCGTCGGCGATCTCCTCCATGGCGCCGCGCGCGCCATGCCAGCCGTGAATCCTCCGGGCCGCCAGCCAGAGGTTCTCCTGCACCGTGAGGCCGTTCATCACCGAAGGAATCTGGGTCTTGATGCCGACCCCGCTGCGCACGATCTCGTAGGTTTCCCACCCCGTCACGTCGGCGCCGCGAATCAGCACGCGTCCGTTCTCGTGGCTGAGAGGATACTGGCCGGTGAGGCACTTGAAGAATGTGCTCTTCCCCGCTCCGTTGGGCCCGACGAGGCAGCGCAGCTCCCGCTCCAGCAGGGAGAAGTTGACGTTGTTGACGGCGACAACGCCCCCAAACCGCATCGTGAGTCCGTGGGTTTCCAGGATGGTACTCACACGCGCTCCGCTGGCGAGACCCCCAACCTCCGGCGGGTTCCGTGGCGCCCGGACCGGGCGCGGGCCCGGCGCCGGATGGAACCCCAGACCAGCTGCAGCGCCGGAACCACGCCGCGCGGCATGGCCAGCACCACGAATATCAGCAGGGCACCCAGAATCAGCGAGTTGTCAATGAGGGTCTGCTGACCCAAGAGAATCTTCACGTAGCCCAAAACGACAGCACCCAAAATCGGCCCGATCAGCGTGCCCAGCCCGCCCACGATCACCCAGATCAGCACTTCCGCCGCTTGGCTCAGGCCAAACATGGCGGGAGTCACGATCTCCGCCCAATTGGCGAAGAGGCAGCCGGCCAAGCCGGCCATCGCGGCGCTCAAGGCGAAGATACCGGTCTTGTAGGCGGCGACGTTGTAACCCAACAATTCACAACGCATCTCGTTTTCGCGGATTCCGATCAACACGCGTCCGAACGAGCGCGCGAGGATCCAGCGCCAAAGCAAGTAGCTCAGCAGCAGCGCTGCGGCGCAGATGTAGTAGGTCGGCATCCCAAACAGGGATATGTCCGGAAAGCCGGGAGCATTGAGCGTGGGATAGCCGGGTATCCCGTTGAATCCGCCCAGGCGCGCGGCTCCAATCTTGTACGCATCGCCTGCCGTCGCGCTCATGAACTTGAACAGAATCAGCGTCACCACCAGGGTGATAACACCCATGTACACATCGCTGATGCGGCCGTAGAACATCATCGCGCCGATGGCGGCGGCAACCGCGGCAGGAACGATCAGCGACAGCAACAGCGGCACCGTGCTTTCGCCGATGTTCAGCACGGCAATGGCGTAGGTATAGGCCCCCAGACCAAAATACGCCGCGTGCCCGAAACTCAACAATCCGGCAAACCCCCACATCATGCCCAGAGAAAGGGCAAAGAGCGCCCAAATCAGCAGCAGGGTGGGCGTGAGCGTCTCGGTGACCAGGGGCAACAGCACCAGAATCGCCGCGGCAAGCAGAAACCAGCCCCATCGGATGCGGCCCGCCGACGGCCAATCGGTCATGTGCGGTCCCCGAAGAAACGCCCCGTGATTCCCTTGGGCATCAGCCGCAACAGGATGATGGCCAGGACCAGCATGGCAATCTCGCCGAGCACGGGATGGATCGCAAAGGACACGATTTGATTGATCGTGCCGAAGATGATTCCGCTCGAAAGCGTTCCGGAGATGACCGCCGCGCCGCCGGTGATGACGGTAATGAATGCCTTCGCAATGTATGCACCGCCCGACGAGGGCAGCAGGCCGGTGAGTGGCGCCAAGACTCCGCCCGCCAGCCCGGACAGGGCCGCCCCGGCGGTAAAGGTAATCATGTAGACTTGGCGCGGATTGTATCCCAGTGCCGACACGACGTCGGGTCCCTGCATCGCTCCGCGCGCGATCAATCCGGCCCGGGTGAAGCGCAGCACGCCCCACATCCCGATTCCCATCGCGGCGGTAACGAGAATGATGAACAGGTTGTACCCCCCCATCTGGAACTCCCCGACTTGATAGCCTGATATCGGGGCGGGCACGCTGACGGCCGTGTTGCCGAAAATCAACGTCACCACGCCGATGAGCAGCAGGCTCAGCCCCCAGGTAGCGAGCATGGTGTCAATCATGCGGCCGTACAGGAACCGGATGATGGTCCGCTCGACGACCAACCCGACCATTCCCACCACGAGCGGCGACACGACCAGCATCGCGAAATAGATATTGATGCCCGCCTTGTCGCACGCGATGGTCGTGTATCCGCCCAGCATGACGAACTCGCCGTGGGCCAGATTGATCACCCGCATCATCCCGAACACGATCGCGAGCCCGGCGCTTGTGAGCACCAGGAACGCGATCATGTACAGGATTTCCAGCCCGATGACTTCGGCGTAGTCCATCCGGCTAGATTTTCACTTCGTACTGTTTGTTCTCGTCCGGATTCTTCTGCAAGTCGCAATATTGCAGCGTGTCGGAGGGGGCCCGGCGCTTCACGGTCTCCAGGATGGTGAGTTTCTGTCCCTTCACCTCCATCACGTGGATATCCAGGTACGTATGGTGGGTCTTGGGCTCGATGGCCACCGTGCCGGCCGGTCCCATGATCGAGGGCTCGGATTCGATCGTCTTGAGCAGAGCCTGGCGATCCAGCGTTCCGGCCTTCCGCACGCATTCGGCCCACAGCATGATGCCCTGGTATTGCGATACCGCAATCTCGTGGACAATCTTGGGGTCCCCGAACTTCTTGGTCCACTTCGCCAGGAATTCCTTGTTGGCGGCGGATGGAGACTCCTGGCTGTAGTTGCCCGCAATCAGGATCCCATCGCCTTCCGCGGGGGAAAGCGCCAAGTGCTCATTGCCTACGCCAAACGTGGTGGACCCCAGGGGTATCTTTTTGTTCATGCCGGAGGCCGCCCACTGGCGATAGAAGGACATATGCGCGCCGCCGACCAGGGCGGAAACCACCCAATTGGGTTTTTCCTGCTGAATCTTGGCGATGGTGGACCCAAAGTCGGCCACGTCCAGCGGAAAGAAGTCGGTCTTCAGGACGGTTCCCTTGCGCTGGGTGACGTAGTGCTCGATCCACTTGGCCGTGATTTGCCCGTAGTTATAGTCGGCCGCCAGGGTGTAGACCTTGTTGCCCCACTGCTTCATGGCGCGTTCCACAATCGGCTCCACGGCCTGCGCCGGAGTCGTCCCTGTCACCACCGTGTTGCGGTCGCAGACGCCGCCTTCGTACAAGACGTTGTAGAAGTAGAGCGTGTTGCTGCGCCTGAAGGTTTGGCGGATGGCTTCGCGCGATGCGGAGGTGATGCCCCCGTGAACCACGTCCACCTTGTCCTCGCGCGCCAACTGCTGGGCAAACTTGGTGTACAGCGCAATCTCGGATTGCGTGTCGTACTGAATGAGTTTGATCTTCCGGCCCAACAACCCGCCCGCCGCATTGATTTCCTCGACAGCCAACTGAGTGGCCATCACCATCGGCTTGCCATAGGCATCCAAGTTGCCCGAGTTGTCCAGCAGCGAACCCAGCTTGATATCCGGACCTGCCGTGAACGCGCGTCTTGGCGTTCCCGCCACCGCCGCGGCGCCCGCCGCGATGCCTGCCGCCTTAAGAAATCTCCGCCGTGTAATCGCCATGTGAGTTTCCTCTGGAAGTCTAGATTGATTAGGGTTTCTTCTTTTCCGACTCGTCTGCGCCTTGCGGTTTGGGGAGCGCCGCCGAGAAATCCAAACCGATGGACTCGCCGATACTCTTGAGAGCCGGCAGCTGAACGGCCATGCCCAATATGCTGTCCAGCACCTGGTTCACTGGCGGCCGCACACCGCCTTCTCCCGCGGCGCCCGCACTACCTGGCACCCCATTAAACCCGCTGACCTGATGGATGCGGATGCTTTCTATCTTCTCCGCGGGCTTCATCAATGCCGTTACGATCTCCGGCATCTTCTCAATCCGATACCGTTCCAGTTCAAGCCGGATCAGACTGTCATTGCGCGAGTTTTCGGCCGCGATGCGGGCCTGATGGCCCTCCGCTTCCGCCAGCAAGCGCCGGCGCTCACCATCGGCCCGGATGCGGGTCGCTTCCGCGCCGGCCTGCGCCCGCTTGATTTCCACGGCGGAGTCGGTTTGCGCCTTGGACGCTTCCACTTCTCCCTCCTCCTCCACCCGCTTGAGCGACATTTCCCGCGAGCGGTCGGCCATGGCGCGTTCGCGCTCGGTCTGCACGAATTCCTGGGCCAGCACCACTTCGGCCCGCGCCCGCTCGGCAGCGGCCTGGGCCTTTGCCTCGTCGGCGTGCTTGGCCGCGAGTTGGATCGAGCTTTCGACCTTGCGCAACTCCGAGTTCAATTGCGAATCGATTTCGAGCTTGCGCAAATCGCGCTGCTTGTCGAGCTCCAGCACCCGGGTTTCGCGCTCCCGGCCGATGCGGGCGCTCTCGCTCGAGATCATGGCTTCTTCGCGCGCCTTGGCCATTGCGGCACTGCTGGCGGCTTTGGCCTTCTCGATCTCCAACTGCTGGGCAATTTGGGCCTGTTCCTCCTGCTGTGCAAGCGTCAGTTTGCGCTTGGTGGCCTCCAGTTGGGTTTCCCGCACGGCGATCTCGGCGTCCGACTCGATCTGGGTGCGCTGTTTCTTGTTGGTGGCGATGATCTCCGCCAATTGCCGCATCCCCACCGCGTTGAACGCGTTGTTCTCGTCCAAGGACGCGAAGGGGGCCTGATCCAGCCGGGTCAGGGAGACCGAATCGAGCAGCACGCCGTTCTGCGCCAGATTGTTGCGCAGGTGGTCGCCGACATGACGGACAAATTCACCCCGCTTTTCGTGCAGTGCATCCATGGTCTCGGCGGCGGCAACCGCCTGAAGCGCATCGATGAAGCGGCCTTCCATCAGGTTGCGTAGGCCCTCGGGGCTCAGCGCGCGCGCGCCGATGGCCTGGGCCGCGGTCGCCACACCGTCCACGGACGGTTGCACGCGGATGTAGAATTCCAATTCCACATCCACCCGGATGCGGTCGGTCGTGATCAGCGACTTTTCGCCGGTGCGCCGCACCTCCACCCGCATCGTGCGCATGTTGATTTCCTCGACCTTGTGGAGGAAGGGCAGGGACAGGCAGCCGCCGGACAGGACAATCTTCTGCCCGCCGAAGCCCGTGCGCACCAAAGCGATGTCGCGCGTCGACTTGCGATAGAAGCGGTTCATGAACGCCACGAGGACGGCGATGGCGATGACCGCTACAATGATCGATAGAAAGATGATCAGGGTAAACTCCTCCCTTGGTTGGTGGCTTCCTCACGCCGGGCCGTGACGATACCGAAGCGACGACCATGCATCAGCGCGTCCCCTCTTGCGGCTCGCCGCGACGGCACGACCCCCGGGGTTGGCAGCCTCTGAATTCCCGCGCCGGCGGCCGACGACCCTCCCTGCTTCGGACAGCATTTCTGTCCGCGGCCGCCCTGCCAGCCCATGAATGCGTTGCGGGCGCCATCCGCCGCGAAATCGCCCAGAGGCTATGGTATCGCGCGCATTCTCAAGCGCTGGGCCGCCGCGGCCGCTTCGGTTTGCCCCAAGGGGCATTGCTTACGACGCAGACCTCTCGTTGTCAAGAGCCGTTCATTTCACTCGCAGGGCAACCGCAAAGTCGCAAGGGCGATGGGTTTCGCCTGTATTGCGACACCGAAAACGAATTTCCATCGCGGATCTCGTTGCAGGGGACCTAACCGCGACGGGTCGAAATCAAGATTCCACGGATCAAGCCCGACTTTGCGGGTGCCCTGGGTAGGAAGGCGGCCCTACCCATCGGACAATTCGAGGAACTTAACGGTTCTGAACCGGTTGACACAGAAAGATCGATCTTCTGTGATCAAGGCTCCAGTGCTTATTTTTTCCGGGCACGATCATCCAACCTCGGGCGAGGGCGCTCGCGAGCGTACCACCGCACCCGGGGCCCTTGACCATGACGCAGGTCATGTCCTCTTTGGGAGGTACCGCCTCAGATGACGGCGACGATGCCATGGCGCTTCAGCCATCGCCGGACGCGCGGATCGCTGTAGCCCTTGTCGCCAGCCAAGGGCTTGGGGCGCCAACGTGGGCGGCCACGAGGTGGAAACACTTTGACCGACTGCATCAGGCTCTCGACGTAACGGGATTCATGGCATTGACCGGCGCTCAATTTGAAAGCAAAGGGCAGTCCTCTACCATCGCAAACGAGATGTACCTTGCTGGCAAACCCGCCCCGGGAGCGGCCAAGCGCGTGATCTACCGGCTCGGCCTTTTTCTTTTTTTTCGCGCGCCGGCAGCCGCCCGACTGGCGCGGATCGACGAGCCGTCGATGCAGAACAAATCCCAGTTGATGCGCCCCGCGCGATCCAAATCGGACTGGAGCCGGCTCAAGATGCGATCCCATGTGCCAAGTTTGCACCACCGGTTGAACCTTCCGTACGCGGTTTGCCATGGCCCAAAGCGCTCCGGCAGATCGCGCCAAGGCGCTCCCGTGCGCAAAATGAGCCACCGTCAATCGGTGTGTAAATAGGTTTCAGGCGGCGACAGCCTCAAGCTGACGTTGCGGTTCGCTGCGGTCCGGTTGCGCTTCGTCCAGGACTCCGTCTCGGAACCGCAGCCCCGAGGCGACCAAGGGCAGCAACTCCCGAGCGTTGAGCTTGCGCCAGCTCTGCTCGGCCACGCGCAGCACTTTCCAGATAATCGCCCGGGCGCCCTCGACGCGCTTGTAGCGGCGGGAGGCGTTCGTGCGCAGCCGTACGGCCGAAAAGGGCGACTCGACGATGTTGGTCGTGCGCAGGTGGCGCCAATGCTCTTTCGGAAAGCGGTAGAAGGTCATCATGCGCTCCCAGTCCCGCGACAGGGTGGCGACCGCCTTGGGATCGGTCTTGCCGTAGCGTGAGGCAAAGGCATCGCGCAACTGCTCGCACTCGGCCTGGGTGGCGGCATAGGGCAGGGCCTTGAGCAGTTCGATGGCACGGGGCTGCTCCTTCTTCGGCAGGCCGTCGAGCACGTTGACGAGCTTGTGATTCCAGCAGCGCTGCTCCTCGCCGCCGGGATGCAGTTCCCCCAAGGCCGCCCAGATGCCCAGGTGCCCGTCGGCGACGGTGAGCTTGGGCAGCCTCAGGCCCCGCGCCCTCAGGTCGCGCAGCACCGCGAGCCAGGACTCCTTGCTCTCCCGCTCCCCGCTCTCGCAGGCCAGCAGCACCTTCTCGCCGCTGGCCGTCGCGCCGACGATGGTCAGTAGCGCCGCCTTGCGATCCTCGATCCCGGCCTTGACGTACAAGCCGTCGGCCCAAGCGTAGACCACCTCCAGGCGCGAGAGTTCCTGTTGCTTCCACGCCGCGTACTCCACCTCGAAGCGGGCCTTGAGGCGCTGAATGGAGCTGGCCGACAGCGGCGCGCCCTCCCCCAGCAGTCCGCGCAGGGCCAGCTCGAAGTCGCCCGTGGACAAGCCGTGCAGGTACAACTCCGGCAGCAGATCGCCGACGGCTTGGCTGCGGCGCTTGAACAGGGGCAGAACCTTGCTCACAAAGCGTTCCTCCAGGTCGCGCACCCTGGGCCTGCGCACCCTGAGCGTCCCGTTCATCATGGCGAACTTGCGCGGCTTGCCGTGGCCGTTGCGGCTCCCCCGCGGGGGATCGACCGGCGAGACCGCCTCGCGCCGATCGTGCTTCTCTCGCCGCAACAGCGCGGTCACTTCTTCCTCCAAGAGGTCCTGCAAGAATTCCTGCACCTTGCTCCGTGCCCATGGCTCCAAGGCCGCATAGCAGACTGGGCTTGACTCCACAGCCTCATTCCGGTTCTGCTCTTTCATGGTGGCGTGCCTTTCTCCCCGGCTTGAACCGGGGAATGTTGGTTGAGTGCTCAACCCGAAGGGTACGCCGCCTTCTTCCTATTTCCACACTTCTTGGTGGTAGCTCGCCGAGAGCAGATGGTGACGCGACACAACTGTCGGATACATCGCAGCACCGCGACCGACTTCATTCACAGCTGCGACACCTTACCTGGAAGTTCGGGAGCCCCGGTCTTTTCAGTTTCTTCGAGCAAGGTTGTCTGAAGTGGACCCCTCCCATGAGACCACTTCACCTTTGGAATAAGCTACAGTCCACGGGTTATCTCCGGTCTCAAGCGACCAGAGCTTCCTGCTCCGGTTCTGCGTAGTAGACCTCATCGGGGGTCTGGTACCCCAGCCCCTGGTGAGGGCGTTCCCGGTTGT
>Ga0315281_10001795_pt1 | contig 31807 bp, 29 predicted proteins | sample YL17G07_0_MG_FD_204540 | JGI IMG/M metagenome (GOLD analysis project Ga0315281, IMG submission 204540) | Sediment microbial communities from Yellowstone Lake, YNP, Wyoming, USA - YL17G07_0 | ecosystem: Environmental > Aquatic > Freshwater > Lake > Sediment | place: USA: Wyoming | collected...
CGATCGGCCCGCCCAGCTCGAAGCCGTAGTCGGAGATCTGCTTCACGTGATCGGCGGTCGCGTCGGTCACGCCGAGGGCCGCGAGCTCGGAGGGGACGTTGGTGGCCTGCATGCCGTCGGCGCCGAAATACCCGCGGAACGCGCCGTGGAGCATGTTGGTGCCGCGCTTGACGACGAAGTTCATGCCGAGGCCGCCCGTCGGCTGCGTGATGTCCTGGCCCGAGGTGGACACCTGGATTTCCTGGAAGTTGTCGAAGTTGAAGTACGTCGGAGACGCGCCGGACAGCGTCATGTCGGTGACGACCACGCCGTCGAGCGTCCAGACCGCGTCCTGCGGCCGCGTGCCCTTCATCGTGAAGTTCGACTGCTGGCCCGTTTCGTTGCCGCCGATGTTGACGCGATCGACCAGGACGCCGGGCACCGAGCGCATCAGGGCGAACGGATCGCGGCTCGCCGGAATCCGCGTCAGCTCGTCCTGCGTGATGTTGGTGGCGGTACCCGTCTGCCGGCGATCGACGATCGGCGTCGCGGCGACGACGTTGACGGTTTCGGCCACCGGCGCGACTTTCAGGACGAGCGCGAGATCGACGTTCTTGCCGACCTCAACGACGAGGTTGTCGCGGACAACCGTCTGAAAGCCGGGAAGGCCGAGCGAAAGTTTGTAGGGTCCTGGCGCGAGTTCGAGAAAGCGCAACGCGCCGGACATGTCGGTGACGAACGTGCGCGTCGCGTCGACGCCCGTCAGCGTCGCGGTGACGCCGGGAAGCACGCCGCCCTGTTGGTCTTTCACGACGCCGCTGATGGCGCCGCTCTGCACCTGCGCGACCGCCGGAGCACCAGCCAGGAGCAAGAGCGCGAGTGCCGCAGTGATACACCTCATAACAAAAGCCTCTCTTATTGAAAACTAAGTTCTATAAATGCCCTTAGAGTCATCTATTATTCAATATCGGCCTGAATAATGGAAGTACTCTTTCGTTACACAAAACTGCCATAAATCCCGGCCCGTGAAACAATAACGGCCGTTGAAAAGCCATCCTTATTGGTGGGATACCGTCCCCGGCTGGGAAGGCCCCGGGGCCGGAACTCAGAAGTTAGAACTGAGAAGTCAGAAGTTCGACGTCGCGATCCTCGGAGCTGGGTACACGGGGCTTGCCGCGGCCCGGCAACTGGCCCGGTCCGGGGCCACCGTAGTCGTCCTCGACCGCGGCCAGGTGGGGTCTGGGGCCAGTTCCCGGAACGCCGGGCAGGTCCTCACGGGCCTGAAGCTCGAACCGGCCGCGCTCATTTCGACGTACGGGGAAACCCGGGCGCGCGCGCTGTTCGACATCTCGCGCGACGCCATCGCGGCGCTCGAGCGCGTCGTCGCGGACGAAGGCATCGAGTGCGAGTTCGAGCGGACCGGCCATCTGCAGGCCGCCGCGAAGCCGAGCCACTACCATGCACTCGAGGAGGAACAGGCGCTTCTTGCGCGCGTGTTCAACCACAAGGTGACGCTCGTCGCCGAAGCCGGCCAATCAGCGGAGCTTGGCGCACAGGGCTATCACGGTCTGCTTGTCGACGAAGAAAGCCGCGCGATCAACCCTGCCAAGTACGTCCACGGCCTGGGGGCCGCCGCCGCGCGCGCGGGGGCTGTCATCGTCGAGCACGCCGCCGTCAGGCGCATGACGAGGGCCGGACAGGAGTGGACGCTGGACACGGCGCGTGGTGACGTCCGCGCGCGCGACGTGCTGGTGGCGACGAATGGATATACCGACAAGGCCGCGCCTGCGCTCCAGCGCCGTCTCATTCCCATCGGCAGCTACATCATCGCGACCGAGCCGCTGCCGGCGGTGGTCGCCGCGCGGCTGCTGCCGAAACGGCGAATGGTGTTCGATTCGCGGTACTTCCTTCACTACTACCGGCTCACCGCAGACAACCGCCTGCTGTTCGGCGGCCGCGCCGAGTTTTCGGGGCCGACGCTCGAAAGCGCGGCGCGCGCCGAGGCGATTCTTCATCAGGCGATGTCGTCGATCTTTCCGGAACTGGCCGCCACGCCGATCGAGTACGCGTGGAGCGGGCATGTGGCGTTCACACGCGATCAGATGCCGCGCGCGGGCCGGCTGGACGACGTGTTTTATGCCGGCGGCTACTGCGGCCATGGCATCGCGATGGCGACGTACCTGGGCGGCCTGATCGCGCGGCGGATCGCCGGAGAGCCGATCGACCACCCGCTCTTCGACGATCACTTCGCGCCGATTCCGTTTTACTATGGCCGGCCGTGGTTTCTTCCCTTCGTTGGCCTCTACTACCGTTTTCTGGATTGGACTAGCTGACGTGGTCTCGGACGTGGCGGTCGACATCGCTGTGCTGGGCGGCGGCAACGCCGGTCTCTGCGCGGCGCTTGCGGCGCGGCAGCGCGGCGCCAGCGTCCTCGTCATCGAAGGCGCCCCGAAAACGTTTCGCGGGGGCAACAGCCGTCACACGCGCAACCTCCGCTCGATGCACGACGCGCCAACCGATCTGCTCATCGACGCGTACACCGAAGACGAGTTCGTCACCGATCTCGTGCGCGTGACTGGCGGCAGAACCGACGAGGTGCTGGCGCGTCGCGTCGTGCGCGATTCGGCCGCGTGTCCCGCGTGGATTCGGTCGTTCGGCGGCCGGCTTCAGCCGCCTCTCAAGGGCACGCTGCATCTCGATCGCACCAACGTGTTCTTTGTCGGCGGCGGCAAGGCGCTGATGAACAGCTATTACGCCGCGGCCGAGCGGCTGGGCATCGGCGTGATGTATGACGCCCAGGTCACCGGCCTCGACATGGCGGACGGCGGGATCCGGTCGACCTCGGTGCGCCAGCCCGCGGCGGAGACGACGATTACGGCGAAGGCCGTCGTGCTGGCCGCCGGCGGATTCGAATCGAACCTCGACTGGCTGAAACAGATCTGGGGCGACGCCGCGGACAACTTCATCATCCGCGGCACGCCGTACAACACCGGCGCGGTGCTCAGGATGATGCTCGATGCCGGAGCGCAGTCGGTCGGCGATCCCTCGCAGTTTCATGCGGTGGCCGTTGACGCGCGCGCGCCGAAATTCGACGGCGGCATCGTCACGCGCCTCGACTGCGTCTCGCTCGGCATCGTCGTCAACAGGCACGGCGAGCGGTTTTACGATGAAGGCGAAGACTTCTGGCCGAAGCGGTATGCGATCTGGGGACGGCTGGTCGCGCAGCAGCCGGATCAGATTGCGTATTCGATTGTCGACGCGAAGTCGGCGGGCCTGTTCATGCCGTCGGTGTTCCCGCCGATGGCGGCGGCGTCCATCGGCGAACTCGCGCGGCTGCTCAGTCTCTCGCCGGAGGCGCTCGAGCGAACGGTCGCCGCGTTCAACCGCGCGGTGAGGCCGGGTTCGTTCGATCACAGCGTGCTCGACGACTGCCGCACAACCGGTCTGACGCCCGAGAAGACGCACTGGGCGCGGCCGATCGACACGCCGCCATTCTGGGGTTATCCGCTCCGGCCGGGCATCACGTTCACGTATCTCGGGTTGAAAGTCGACGAACGCGCGCGCGTGCTGATGACCAGCGGCAAGCCCGCCGCCAATATCTATGCGGCCGGCGAGATCATGGCGGGCAACATCCTGGGACAAGGCTACGTCGCCGGCGTCGGGATGACGATCGGCACGGTGTTCGGACGCATTGCCGGGTCGGAGGCCGGAGCTCGTGCTGTCGCCTGAGAGCCTCACCGAAGCGCAGCACGTCCTGACCGTCTGCAACGCGTGCCGGTACTGCGAGGCGTATTGCCCCGTGTTCCAGGCGATGGAGACTCGCACGTCGTTCGCCAGGGGCGACGTGATGTATCTCGCGAATCTCTGCCACAACTGCGGCGAGTGCCTCTACGCGTGCCAGTACGCGCCGCCGCACGAATTCGGCATCAACGTGCCGCGGGTGCTCGCCGAAACGCGCCTGGCGTCGTACGAGGAGTACTGCTGGCCCGCGTTCATGAGCGGGATGTTCCGGCAGAACGGCGTGGCGGTCTCGCTCACGCTCGCGGTCGTCTCCATGCTGGCGTTGTGGCCGCTCGTTCGATCGCGAGACGCGGTCGACGATTTCTACGCCGTCATCCCGCACGACGTCATGGTCGGGATCTTCGGATGTGCCGGCGCCTTCGTCGTCGCCGCGCTCGCCATTGGTTTTTACCGTTCTCGTGGGCCGGCCCTTTCAGGGCCGGCATCCGGCGGGCCTAAAAGGCCCGCCCTACTTGACGCTCTTACGCTTCGCCATCTCCACTCCAGTGGCCCCGACTGCACAAGCGACGTCGACGTCCGGACGCCCTGGCGCCGCTATTTTCATCACTGCACGTTCTATGGCTTCGCGCTCTGCTTTGCGTCGACGACGGTCGCCGCGATGTATCACGTGGTGTTCGGCTGGCGCGCACCGTACGCATATACGAGTCTTCCGGTCATGCTTGGAACGATTGGCGGTGCCGGACTGCTGATCGGACCTCTTGGCCTTCTCTCGCAGCGGAACCGGCGCGACCCCAAGCTCGGCGATCCAGCGCAGGCGGGGCTCGACCTCTCGTTTATCGTGATGCTGCTGATGACGAGCGTGACCGGCCTCCTGCTGCTCGCGTTGCGGGACCGCGGCGCGATGCCCGCGCTGCTGGTTGTCCACCTCGGTTTCGTGCTCGGGCTGTTCGTCACGCTTCCGTACGGGAAGTTCGTCCACGGCATCTACCGCACGGCCGCCCTGCTCACGTTCTCCACGGAGGCGCACTGATGAGTTCCATTGCCCGGCCGTCCGCTGCGGCCCGCCTCGATCGGCTTCCGGTGTCGTCCTTCCACCGGGACATGGTCAAGCTGCTCGCGTACATCTTCTTCTTCGAGCTGGGCGACCTGAACAGCTTCGCGTTCGCCGCGCCTGGCGTGCGCGAGCAGTGGCACCTGCCGATCGGCACGATCAGCTACATCACGTCCGCCTCGTTCGTCGGCATGTTCATCGGCGCGACGACGGGCGGGTGGTTTTCGGATCGCGTCGGCCGCAAACGCGCGCTGATGCTGACGACGGTCTGGTATTCGGGGTTTTCGCTGCTGAATGCCTTCGCGTGGGACACCAACTCGCTCTTCGCGACCCGGCTGCTGACCGGTGTCGGCCTGTCGTCGATGACGGTCGTCGCGATGACGTACATCAGCGAGATGTTTCCCGCACAACTGCGCGGGCGCTATCAGGCGCTGATTCTGACGATCGGGCTCTGCGGCATTCCGGTCACGGCGTACGTCGCGCGATTCATTATTCCGTTCGCGCCGTGGGGCTGGCGCGCCGTGTTCGTCTGGGGATCGCTGGCGATTGCGTTTCCGTTCTTTGCGGGACGGCTCGAAGAGTCGCCGCGCTGGTTCGAACACCAGGGCCGGGCGGACGAAGCCGATGCGGCGATGGATCGCATCGAGGCGCGCGTCCGTCAGGAAGCCGGCGAGCTGCCTGTCGTGGCGTTTACGCCGCCGACCACCGCGCGCACCGGCGGATTCCGCGAGCTGGTCGCGTCCGGATCGCTCGGCCGCCTGATTCTCCTCATGAGCGTCTGGATGTGCCAGACGCTCGGCATCTACGGCTTTCTCTCGTGGGTGCCGACGCTTCTCGTCGAGCACGGCTTCTCTGTCGTCCGCTCGCTCGAACAGTCATCGGCGATGTCGATTGGCGCCGTGCCTGGCGCGTGGATCGCCAGCAGGCTGTCGGATCGCTGGGAGCGGAAGTCGCTCATCGGCATCGTTGCGGTCGTGATCGCCGCCTGCGGCCTCAGCTACGGCCTGAGCTTCCGGACGACGACGATCGTGATCTTCGGATTTCTTGTCGCGATGGGCCAGCAGGTGTTCGCGGCGCTGCTGTATGCGTACACGCCGGAATGTTTTCCGACGCAGGTGCGGAACACCGGAACAGGTGTGTCGTACGGGATGGGCCGGCTGGCCAACGGCCTCGTCGGGCCGTTCATCGTCGCGTTTCTGTTTCAGCGATTCGGCTACACGACGGTCTTCGCCTACATCGCCGTCTGCTGGGCCATGGTTGCCGTGCTGATTACGACGTTCGGCCCGAAGACCCGCGGCCGCGCGCTCGCGTAACTAATTCAAATCTTTCGACAGCAGCAGCTTGAAGGTGACTTTGTCGCTGGCGTTCGTCACGCCGACGCCGACGCCGGCCTCGATGTCCATGAACTTCGTGGAGTGATTCACGACGAAGTAGAACTGATGCGCCTGATCGCTGGCGCCGGCGAAGTCGTGCAGCGGTCCGTAGTCGGCGTACTCCTCGAGCGCCACCGCCCACTTGTCGTTGACGTTGTAGGCGATGCGCGTCCCCGGCGCGAAGACGAGGTTCTTCAACCCGTCGTATTCCGTGTCGAGAATCGGATTGATGATGATGTCCCACGGCTTCAGATGCCAGCCGACGATCGGCCGGACTTCTGACGAAATCCGGTTCTCGTCCCAGTTCTTCTGGTTGATGCTGAACTCGAAGTTCACGCCGTAGAAGAACTCTCGATCGTCGGCGTGCGGGACGGCGAACAGCGCGCGCAGCTTGAAGCCGTTGTACGTGCCGCCGTTGTTCTTGTCGTGGCTGTAGAGCGGCAGGTACAGACCCGCCTCGAACCACGGCGTCACGCCGTAGGCCCATTCAGTCACGCCGTTGAACGATCGGTCCGCGACGTTCGCGCCGGGAAACGCGGGATCGGCCACGCCCTTCGAAATGAAGTTGTTGTGCCACGTCAGGTTGAATTTCCCGACGTCCGCCAACCCCCCGTCATACACCTGGATCTCGTCGGACTGCGCCCAAGCGCGGCCCGGAAACGCCGCCAGGCAGAGCACTGCCGCCAACGCGAGTCTTGTTTTCATAGGTCCTGCAGATAATACGACGCTCAAATCTCAGCCGCGACAGCTTTCATCATCTCGGCCGTTGTCGCTTTGCCACCGAGATCCGGCGTCCGTACCTTGCCGCCAGACACGACGCGCTCGATGCCGGCGACGATGCGGTCGTGGAGATCCTGGTGGCCGAGGTGCTCGAGCATGAGCGCGCCCGCCCAGATGGCGCCGATGGGATTGGCGATGCCCTTGCCGGCGATGTCGGGCGCCGAGCCGTGAATGGGCTCGAACATCGACGGGTACTCGCGTTCGGGATTGATGTTGGCCCCGGGCGCGACGCCGAGGCTGCCCGACACCGCGGCGCCGATGTCGGTCAGGATGTCGCCGAAGAGGTTGGACGCGACGATGACGTCGAGCGTCTGCGGGTGCGTGACCATCCGCGCGGCAATCGCATCGACGTAGTATTTCTGGTACTTCACGGTCGGATACTTCGCGGCCACTTTCTCGGCCACTTCATCCCAGAGCACCATCGAGTACCGCAGGGCGTTCGACTTCGTCGCGTTGGCGAGCATCTTGCGCGGACGCTTCGCGGCAACCTCGCACGCGTAGCGGACGACGCGCTCGATGCCGGTGTACGTGAATACGCCCGTCTGCTCGGCGACTTCGTACGTCGTCCCCACATGGACACGGCCACCGACGCCTGAATATTCGCCTTCGGTGTTTTCGCGGACGCAGACCATATCGATCTCGGCGGCCGTGCGATTCGCGAGCGGCGAGCTCAGGCCCGACAGGAGCCGCATCGGCCGCAGGTTGATGTACTGGTTGAAGCGCTTGCGCAGCGGGAGCAGCAGATCGCCCGCCGAAATGTGATCGGGCACGGTCGGTGCGCCGATGGCGCCGAGGTAGATCGCGTCGAACTTCGCGAGCCGATCGAACCCGTCGTCGTCGAGCATGCGGCCGTGCTTGAGATAGAACTCGCAGCCCCACGGCAGATCCGTGAACGAAAGCGTGACGCCGGAGCCTTTGGTCGCCGCTTCAATGGCGGCAATGCCCGCCGGAATGACTTCCTTGCCGATGCCGTCGCCGGCAATGACCGCGATCTTGTACGTCGTAGATGCCATATACGAATCCGTTGTCCGTTGTCCGTTTTACGTTTTCCGTTGTGCGGAAGCAAACAAGGTTATCACCCACGTGGCTGCCGCTGCAGCGAGGCCGGCCACTGCGGGAGTCAGGATGCCCCAGCCCGCGCCGCCGGTCACGATGTGAACGACAAGCGCCGCGCCGGCGCCGGCCGCCATCGTGACGAGCGCGCCGCGCGCCGACGTGCGCCGCACGTAGAGCCCCGCGAGAATCGGCACGAAGAGCGAGACACCGATCAGCGTGTAGAAGATCGTGAGCGCGTTGACGACGCTGCCGAGCACGATGGCGAGCATCGTTCCTGCCGCGCCGCTGACGACGGCCGTCCACCGCGCCATCGTCAGCACCTCATCGTCGGACGCGGAGCGGCGGAGGAACCGCTTGTAGAAATCCTGCGAGAGCGACGTCGTCAGCATGAAGAGGACCGCGTCCGACGCGCTGATCTCGGCGGAGAACACCGCCGCGAGGCCAAGGGCGCCGATGAGGGGCGGCAGCGTGTGCGCGAGAAGCATCGGGAGCGCCGTGTCGGCCGCCGCCAGTGACGGAAATTGCGACCGGGCGACGATCCCGAGGAGCGCCGGCACACCCGCGAACAGCAGCAGGCCGAGTGCGTTGAGGCCGACGCCGATGCGGACGGCGCGATCGTCGCGCGCGCCGAAGATCTTCTGCAGCAGCCCGGGCGACACGATGAACGGCGGCACGATGACCGCCAGCGTCGAGAGCCCCGGCGATCCGGCGCGCCAGAACTGCCAGTAGTCGGTCGCCGGCTGAACCGAGTGCATCCCGCTGAACCCGCCGGCCGCGCCGATCGCCAGCGGAAGCGCCAGCGCGAACCCAATCATCTTGACGGTGAGCTGGACGACGTTGACGCGGGCCGACGTGAGCAGTCCGCCGGCGGTGAAATACACGGTGATGACGACGCCGCCGATCACGCAGCCCATCCACGGCGCCGCGCCGGTGACGGCGCCGATGATCGATCCGATCGCCCAGAGTTGTCCCGCGAGGATGAAGAGCGATCCGATCCAGAGAATCGCCGCCGCCAGACCGCGCACCGCGGCGCTGTAACGATGCTCGAGGTAATCGCCGACGGTGCGGAGCTGGTTGGCTTCTGCCTGCCGGCGCATCGCCGGTCCGATCCAGAAGGCGAGCACGATCGAGCCGATCGCGGCCGATCCCACCCACCACGCGGCGCTGATGCCGTAGGTGTATCCGAGCGCAGTCGCCCCGACTGTCGATCCCGCGCCGATGTTGGCCGCGAGCATCGTGGAGAACACCAGGCCGGGGCCGAGCCGGCGGCCGGCGACGAAGAAGTCGCCGGCGCCGCGCACGCGCCGGCCGATCCACAGGCCGAGCGCCATCAGCGCCAGCGAGTAAAGGATGAGAACGGTGAGATGGATAGTCATGCTGGCGACCCGCCTCCGCTAAAGCTTCGGCGCGGCCGCCCTACTTGATGTCACGAGCGGCGGGATATCCCGGAATGCCGGTCGCCTGGCGCGCGGCGCGGACGATCGCGTCGGCGACCACCTGCGCGGCGAGCGCGCCGACGCGGCTGACGTCGGCGGATCCTGTCTGCGCGCCGGTGGCGAGCGCGAAGATCGTGTCGCCGTCGCCCATCGTATGGCTCGGATAGATGGCGCGCGCGAAGCCGTCGTGCGCCATCTCTGCGACTTTCGTCGCCTGCGTCTTCGTCAGCGTCGCATTGGTGGCGACCACGGCGAGTGTCGTGTTTTCGCCGATGCGCGCAGGCTGGCGAAGCGCGCCCGAGGTGAGCAGCGCGCGGGCGTCGGCGAGCGATTTGCCATCGGGCGTCCGGACGCCGGCGACGACTTTCCCTGTCGCAGGATCGATGATGTCGCCGGCAGGGTTGATCGCGACCAGTGCCGCGACGATGAGCCCGTCAGGCATCTGAATGGCGGCGCTGCCGATGCCGCCTTTCATCGCGCGATTGGCGCCAGCGCTCTTTCCGACCGTTGCCCCGGCGCCCGCGCCGACATTCCCTTCGGTGACAGGATTCGTTGACGCGGCCTGCGCGGCACGATACCCGCAATCCGCGGTGGGCCGGATCTTCGGATTCGCGCCGACGTTCAGATCGAACAGGCTGGCCGCCGGAACGATCGGGACATTAATAGAGGTCGCGGTCTTGAAGCCGATGTTCTTGTCGTCCAGGTAGCGCATGATCCCGGTCCGGCTGTCGAGGCCGAACGCGCTCCCGCCTGACAGGCTGATGGCGTACACCTGCTGCACGAGATTGACCGGCTTGAGCAGATCGGTCTCCGCGCTCGCAGGCGCCGCGCCGCGGACGTCGACGCCTGCGGCCGCGCCGGCTTCGACGAGGATCGCCGTGCAGCCGGTCGGCCGCTCCGCGAGCGTGTGGTGTCCGACCTTGATGCCGGGCACTGCCGTCAGCGTCAGATTCTTCCCCTGCGCGTGACCGGGCTGCGCGGCGACGGCCAGTGCCGCGGCTGTCAGCGCCGCCGGGATGATCGCTCTCATTCGTCTTTGCATAGTATGCAAGAATGCGCCGCATGAACAGACGAGCCGTCCTTCTCATCGTTTCGATGGCGACCGGGTGCGCGAAGGCCGGTCCCCTGACGCTGTCGCAGCTGCCGGACGTCGACACAAACGCCCTGATGGGGCACGTCAAAGTGCTGTCGTCCGACGAGTTCGAGGGCCGGGCGCCCGGAGGCAAGGGCGAGGAGCTGACGGCCGCGTACTTGATCGATCAGTTCAAGAAGATCGGCCTCAAGCCAGGCAACACCGACGGCACATATGTGCAGAGGGTGCCGCTCGTGGGCATCACCCCGACGCCGGCGCCGCTGGTCCTCAGCAAGGGTGCACAGCGCCTCACGCTCAAATGGAAGGACGACGTCGTCGCGTGGACGAAGCACGTCGCCGATGTCGCGGGCCTCGACAAGTCGGAGCTGGTCTTTGTCGGCTACGGTGTCGTCGCGCCCGAGTTCAACTGGGACGACTACAAAGGCGTCGACGTGAAAGGCAAGACGCTGGTGATGCTCGTCAACGATCCGCCCGTGGCGGATCCCGCGAAGCCGGACGAGCTCGATGCCCGGACGTTCGGCGGCAAGGCGATGACGTATTACGGCCGCTGGACGTACAAGTACGAGATCGGCGCGATGAAGGGCGCCGCCGGCGTCCTGATTGTCCACGAGACAGGTCCGGCCGGGTACGGCTTCAACGTCGTGCAGGGAAAGACCGGCGAGCAGTTCGATCTCGTGACGCCGGACAAGAACATGGGCCGCGCGTCGATCGAGGGCTGGATCGCGCTCGAGCAGGCGCGCAGGCTGTTCGAGCTTGCGGGGCAGAATTTCGACACGCTGAAGAAGCAGGCGGCGACGCGGGACTTCAAGCCTGTCGCGCTCGGCGTCACCGCCTCGATCACGATTCGCAATTCGCTCCGGACGATCGCGTCTCAGAACGTGATGGCGAAGATCGACGGCGCCGATCCCGCGCGTAAAGACGAGTACGTCGTCTACACGGCGCACTGGGATCACTTCGGGAAGACCGCCGATGGAATCTTTCACGGCGCGGTCGACAACGCGTCCGGAACGGCGTCGATGCTCGAAATCGCGCGGGCGTTGACGAAGGCGTCGCCTCCGCCGAGCCGCTCGATGCTCTTTGTCTCGGTGACCGCGGAAGAACAGGGACTTCTAGGCTCGCAGTACTACTCGGTGACGCCCGTCTACTCGCTCGCGAAGACGCTGGCGAACATCAACATCGACGGCGTCAACGTGCTCGGCCGCACGAAGGACCTGACGCTCGTCGGCTACGGCGCCTCGGATCTCGACGACTACGCGCGGTCGGCGGCGGCCGAGCAGGGGCGGATCGTTCACGGCGACGCGGAACCCGAGAAGGGCTTCTACTACCGATCCGATCACTTCAACTTCGCGAAGTTCGGCGTACCCGCGCTCGATCCCGACGACGGCGTCGATTTCATCGGCAAACCGGCGAGCTACAGCCAGCAGATGCGCGACGACTACACGAACACGCGATACCACACGCCGAGGGATGTCATCACGCCGCAATGGGATCTGACCGGCGCCGCGGAGGATCTGAAAGTGTTTCTCGCCATCGGCTACCGCGTCGCCCAGGCCGACAAGTTTCCCGAATGGAAGCCCGGCAACGAGTTCAAAGCGATCAGAGACGCGCAGTTACGCGCCGTACGTTGATCGCACTCGCTTCGAGCGAACGAGGTACGCGAACCAGATACCGTAGTAGAGCAGCGACGCGGCCAGGATGATCGTCGCGTCGCCCGGCGGACGGTTACTCGGCGAATACGGCGTCGCGTAGACGACGACGTCGACGATGGCGGAGAAGGCCAGCGAGGCTCTGGCGATGCTGACCGCGCCCGGCTTCAGCTGGAAGAGCGCCAGCCCCGCCGCGATACCCAGACCGGCGGCCAGGAGACGCGCCAGCAGGATGATGCCGAGGCCCGCCCCGCGCGTCGCCAACTCGTCCACCAGCCCCGACATCGTCAACGCCAGGTTGATCGGCTGCCAGACGAGCAGCAGCCCGCAGAATACGAGCAGCCAGCCGCGAATCCTCATTCCATCGCTAAGATACTTCGATGCGTCTCGTCATTGTTCATCACGGTGATGCGGTGGGACCGGAAGTCGATCCGCGCCGGCCGTTATCGCAGTGGGGCAGAGAAGCCGTCGAGCGCCTTGCGGCGTACGCGGCAACCCGGCAGGTCAAGCCGGCGGTGATCTGGCACAGCGGGAAGCTGCGCGCGAAGGAGACCGCCGAAGCGTTCTGGCGCGCGTGCAATCCGTTCGCGGAGTTCTCGGCGACGCGCGATCTACAGCCGGGCGATCCGCCGGAGTGGATCCGCGATCGGCTGCGCGGCGAATCGCGGGATATTCTGATCGCCGGCCACTATCCACATCTTCCGCGTCTGCTCACGCTGCTGCTGACCGCCGGGCCTGACCAGCCTCCGCCAAGGCTACGGCGGTCCGCCGAAGCGTTCGCGAAGGCGGAAAGGCCTGGCCTGCGAGAAGGCGAGCCCGTGCCGTTTCCGCAGCACGGCGTCGTCGCGCTGGTGACAGAGGATGCAGGGGAAACCTGGCGTGAGCTCTGGCGAATGTCGAGCGCGGAAGGTGCACGCTGATGATTGAGCGAGTACTCGAACCCGAGGCGATGGACTCGCCCGCCGAGGCGCGCGAGTACGACCTGATGGACCACGTGTCGGTCAACGCGGCGTTTGTCGCAGACCTGCTGGCAGCTGCCGCACGCGCCGGTCGTTCCCCATCACGCACGGGATTTGTCCTCGACGTCGGCACTGGCACCGCGCGGATTCCGATCGTGCTGTGCGGCGAGGTCGCGGCGTGCAAGGTGGTCGGCATCGACTTGGCGCACGAGATGCTGCTGGTGGGCAGCCGGAACGTGGCGGAAGCGGCTTTCACCTCTCGAATTGCTCTGTTACGCGCGCGCGTCGGAGCCTTGCCGTTTCGCGATGCAGCCGTACCGATCGTGGTTTCGAACAGCCTGATTCATCACCTGCCGGATCCCGCTGCCGCACTGAAGGACGTATGTCGCGTCGTCGCGCCAGGCGGCGTCGTGTTCATACGGGATCTGTTTCGTCCTCGGTCGCGAATGGAGCTCGATCGCCTGGTGAGCATTCACGCAGCGGGCGCTACCGCAAGTCAGCGCCAGCTTCTTGCCGACTCACTGCACGCAGCGCTGACAGTAAGCGAGGCACGCGAGATCGTGGCGACGCTGCCGTTCTCGACGGCGTCCGTGGAAGCCACGTCGGATCGGCACTGGACGCTGGTAGCGACGCGAGCAGGCACCACTTAACGTTCAAGGTGCGGGCGCATCATAGTGTGGGACGCACGGTCACGCTGAAGCTCGGACGACGCTGGCGCCACCACGCGAGAAACTTGCGCGCGCCGCGATGCGTGACGACCAGCAGGAAGAACCCGACGGCCAGGAAGATGGGAATGACCCAGTAGCCGCCTGCCAGGTGCTCGCCGGCTCGTACGCCGGGCCCTGCGCCGATGCGCGTTCCGATGTCGAGGCCGTTTGAAATTGTCTGGTCGTTAACCCAGACGCCGATGTTGTCGGGAAAGAGCGGCTTCAGCGCGCCCAGGATTACGAACCCCGCGCCCATCACGTACCCGACGAACAAGCCGAACCCGGCAAAGAACCCGGTCACGGTGGACATCGCGACGTGCCAGACGGCGCGCATAATCGCGAAGATCTTGCCGGTGACAACGGCTTCGTCCACCGTGCGCTCAATGGAATACGCCTGTGCGACACGATGCGGCGGACCGAGCTCGCTGAGAATCTTCTCGAGCGCCGCACGTTCGTCCGGCACAGGCTCGGCAGCGGCGATGCGGTCGCGCACGTGGGAGTCGATTTCGCGGACGATATCGCGCACGCTGTCGCGCGGGAGAAACGTCGAGAGCGATCGCTCGAGCACGAAGAGATAGCCGTTGACGCGCGAGGTGCCCGTGTCACTGAGTTTCACGGCCGTGCCTTTCTGCCGCTGAGGCAGCAGTCATCAGTCGATCGATCTTTTCGGCAAACGACTGCCATTCCGACTTCATGTGGACGAGGCGCTTCGTGCCCTGGCGGGTGAGGCGGTAGTACTTGCGCGGATGCGGCGCTTCGTCCTCGACCCAGTACGCGTCGAGCAGGCCCTCGCGTGTGAGCCGCCCGAGAATGGGATAGATCGTCCCTTCGGTGACCACGAGATCAGTGAACGCCTCGAGGTGCTGAATGATCGCCAGGCCGTAACGCGGGCCCTCGGAGACCGTCAGGAGGATGGCGAGGTCGAGTGTCCCGCGGCGAAGCTGTTCCAGCCAGGTGTCGAGCGGCATACCTTGTGTCGCAAGGTATCGACGCAAAAAGAAAGGCGGGAGTTCCCTCCCGCCCGCGGCGGCCCTGAAAGGGCCGCCCTACTTGGACTCTGTGGTGACTGTAACCGGGGAGAGCAGCCGGATTGTGATCGGCTCGCCCGCGCGCAGCGTGGCGATGCTGCGATCGCCGGCCTGAACAGCCGCCGCGCCTGCGCCCGCGCCGGCCAGGCCGCCAACCGCCGCGCCTTTGCCGCCGCCGAGAATCGCGCCGAGGATTGTGCCGGCGACCGCGGCGCCGCCCACTTTCGCGGCGCTGGAACCGCCTTTGGCGTCGCCCTCGCGCTCGAGGGCCGCCGTCGAAATCGGCAGCCGCGTGCCGTCCGCGAGCACGATCGTCTGGAACTTGATGGCCAGCTTCGCCTGTTCCTTGAACTTGCCGCCGCGTTCGACCTGCGTCACGTAGCCGATCGCGCGGGAGCCGGCCGGGATCGCCACGCGGTCGGCGACCCTGACGTCGCGCGTCACGCGCGCTTCGACGCGATCTTCGACACGCGCGCGCTCGCTTGTCACCGTCGTGTCGCTCTGAAGGCCGATTACCGAATCGGTCGAGACGACGAGCTCGTCGAACGTGTGCTGAGGCTGAGCGGGAGGCGGGGGTTCCTGCGCGACGCGCTCCACCGGTTCGCTGCGTGCGGGTAGCGGAGGTGGCGGCGACGGAAGCGGGGGCGCAGCCGCCGTGCCCCCGACGATGGGAGCCGGCGGGAGCAGCTTGGGCACTCCCGCGGTCGGTGATGTTTGCGCGACTCTCGTTTCGGGCTTCGGCGGCGCTGCAACTTTCTTGGGCGTCTTCGCGGCCTTGGCCGGCAGCGCGACGACGGCTTCGGTTTCCTGAACAGGCGTTGCCGGCGCAACCGCGGCTGCCGCCGGTGCGGTTTCCGCAGCCGTTGTGACAGGAGCCGTCGCCGCGACCGGCGCAGGCTCGGGCGCCGCGTTCTGGCGCAGCGCGAAATAGCCGCCCGCGCCGGCAGCGGCGATACACGCCAGCCCGACAGCGGTGAACGCGACCTTATTTACAGCCATTGCAGATCTCCTTGTCCGACGTTCTACTCAGCAAGGCTCGTACCCGCACGTGATATCGGCAGAGCGGCGTAACCCCTTGAGTCTCCTGCAATTTACAGGATTGACGCAACGAAACCAAGTGTCCGAAGTCAGTGACCCGTGTCCTGCCCCGAGAGCAGGAGGTAAACTGCGAAACCTTGAGCCCCCGTCCTTCCGACATCATCGTGATCGGCGCCGGCATCGTCGGGTGCGCCGTGGGGTACGAGCTTGCGCGACGCGGCGCGTCGGTCCAGATCGTCGACGACCGCCAGCCCGGCATGGGCGCGACGCAGGCCTCCGCCGGAATGCTCGCGCCGTTTACCGAAGCCAAAGATCGCAACACCACATTTCTCGATCTCGCCGTACGCAGCCTCGATCTATACGACGAATTCGTGGCGCGTGTCGCACACGCGTCGAAGATGCCGGTCGGCTACAAACGCACCGGCACAATTGACGTCGCCTCCACGGACGATCGCATGGCGTCGCTCCGGGACATCGCGTCGCGGTTGAACTCCCGTGGCGTCCCGCTGTCGCTGCTCGACGCCGCGGACGCCCGCGCCGAAGAACCGCAGCTCGGCCAGTCTGTTGTTGGAGCGCTGCTCATCGGCGCTCATGGCTACGTGAGAGCCGGCGAGTTGACTCGCGCGTTAGTCGCCGCAGCGCGGTGTCATGGCGCACACGTCGTGGAAGGGAGCCGAGTCCGCAGCATCACGACGCGCGAGCGCGATCTCGTCGTCGAAACGGCACGCGGGTCGCTGACTGCCGGCGCCGTTGTCGTCACGGCGGGAAGCTGGTCGGGACAGATCGCCGTGGGCGACGGAACGCCGCGCGTTCCCGTGCGGCCGGTCCGCGGCCAGCTTCTGCATCTGGCCTGGCAGGGGACGCCGCTTCGCCGCGTCACCTGGGGGGACGACTGTTATCTCGTGCCGTGGGACGACGGCACCGTGCTGGTTGGCGCGACGATGGAAGAGGTGGGGTTCGACGAACGCACGACGGTGGACGGCGTGCGGCGTCTGATGACCGCGGCGTGCGAGCTCGTGCCGGCCTCTGCCGGCGCGGCGCTCGCCAGCGCGCGCGCCGGCCTCCGTCCGGGCACACCGGACGCATTGCCGATTGTCGGCTGGTCGAAGGCGCTGCCGAACCTGATGTACGCGACGGGCCATTTCAGAAACGGCGTGCTGCTCTGTCCGCTGACGGCGCAACTCGTCGCCCGCGCGATGATCGACAACGACATCGATCCCGCGCTCGATGCGATTGGTCCGCAGCGATTCGGGGCGTTGTGACGAGCGACGCGACGTTCGCGGCGTGGCAACGCGATCATGCGGCGGCGCTGGCGGAGCTGCAGGACGCGCAGCGCGTCTATCACCGCACCGTCGCGACGACGGCGTTTGCTGGCGCGGCCGAAGGGCCGTCGGCCGCGGAGCTGCGGCGCGCGTCGCTCGACGCGCTGGACGCGGCCCGGATCAAGCTCGACGACGTGCGGGCTCGAAAACCCGGGACGACGGAGTAGAATCGCCGCGCGATGAAGCTCAAGCGCACGTACAGTTCCCGCGAGGTCGCCTCGCTCACCGGACTGACGGCGCGCCAGCTGCAGCTCTGGGACGCGAGCGGCCTTGTCGCGGCGACCATTCCGGCCCACAAGACCGACGCCGGCGGCTATACCGAGCGGCGCTACACGCCGATTGAGCTGTTCGAGCTGCTCGTGCTCGCCGATCTTCGACGGCGCGGATTCAGCGTTCACCAGCTTCATCAGATTCTGGAAATTCTTCAGCGGCGTTTCGGCGCGCGGCTGTTCGACGCGACCGGCGGCGGCGGACGCGTGCAGCTGCTGACCGATGGACGCGATATCTACGCGCGCACCGATCGCGGCGAGTTCTTCAACCTGCTGCAGGAACAGCCGCTGCTCGTGGTGGGAAACGAAGGGCTGTTGAAGGCGCTGAGCTCGACGTTACGTACGGGGAAGCCGCGTAAACGCGCGAAGCGCGCTAGCGGATCGGGAAAATCTCTTCGAGGTCGTCGGCCGGACGGGGAATGACGTGCACGCCGATCAGCTCGCCGACGCGGCGGGCGGCGGCGGCGCCGGCGTCCGTGGCCGCTTTCACCGAGCCGACATCGCCCCGGACAATCGCCGTCACGAGCCCGGCATCGACTTTCTGCCAGCCGACAAACACGACGTTCGCCGTCTTGCACATCGCGTCGGCCGCTTCGATCATGCCGACGAGACCGCGCGTCTCGACCATGCCGAGCGCGTCGCCGACTTCGCGCTTCGGTTTGTCGGTCTTGTCGTTCTTTTCCGGGGCCTTGTCGGCAGACATGTCTGGCCCATTCTATGCGAACAGCCCGGGAAAGCGAGCAGTGTTGATCGCGTAGCCAGGGAAGATCGGCGACGCGTCGCGGACGCCGAGGTGGCGGACGACGACTTCGCCAAACACGTCGCGGAAATCGGTCGTGACGGCGAGATCGCGGCCTTCGTAGCGCCGATCGACGGATAAGCCGGGCCAGCGGCCGTACACCGTGCCGCCCCGGACGCCGCCGCCAATCGCCATCATCGCGTTGCCGTGCCCGTGATCCGTGCCGCGGCTCCCGTTTTCGCTCACCGCCCGCCCGAACTCCGACATCGTCAGGACGACGGTGTCGGCCATCCGATCGCCGAGATCGATGACGAGCGCCGCGATGCCGCGGGCGAAGTCGTCGAGACGCGTCGCGAGCTGTCCCTGCGACGCACCCTGGTTGATGTGAGTGTCCCAGCCGCCGACGTCGGCGAATGCGACCTCGAGACCGACGTCGGCCTTCACGAGCTGCGCGATTTGCCTGAGCGCCTGACCGAAGGGGCTGCGAGGGTAGTCGGCCCCGTGCTCGGGCTGGTAGCGCGCCGCGTCGGCGCCCTTCAGCATCTTGATCGCGTCGAAGGCGTCGCGCCCGGTGCCGCCGAGGACGCGATCGCGGGCGTCGGCGTAGAGAGACTCGAACGTGGCGCCCGCATTGCTTTGGCCGGCGTGGATGCCGAACTGCGCGACCTGACTCATCGCGACCGCCGGCGCCTGGCCCTGCAGCATCCGCGGCAGCTGCGTCGTCAGCGAGACCGCGCGGAAGGGTGAGCCTGGCTCGCCGAAGCCCTGCGAAGGCGGCTCGTTCCGTCGCGCCTGCAGATACCGGTTGAGCCAGCCGTCGGACGTCGTCTTCACGCCGGGCGTCGCGGTCTCCATGTAGTCCTGCGCGTCGAAGTGCGAGCGGGTCGAGTCGGGCGAGCCGCTCGCATGCACGACGGCGAGCGCATGCGCGTCCCAGAACGGCTTGAGCGGCAGCAGCCGCGGGTTGAAGCCGAAGAAGCCGTCGAGGTCGATGGCGGCGTCGCCCGTGGACCCGGGCCGCGCGATGGCGATGTTCGGCCGTGCGCGGTAGTAATCAGGCTCGCCGAAGGGGACGACGACGTTCAGGCCGTCGACGGCGCCGCGCTGGAAGATCGCGATGAGCCGCTTCGCGCGTCCGTTGCGGCCTAGGGCGTAGGCCGTGCGCGTCAGGAACGACGGCGCGAAGCCCAGACTGACCAGCGCGAACGCGCTGTCTTTGAGGAACACGCGTCGGGACAACATCTTTTTATCTCCGCTGAAATTCCGGAGCGCCCAGGGTAATTCCGTCAGGCGCGGCATTCGACACCACGACGCCGCGGATCTTGCCGGCCGTGAGCGCGAGTCCGAAGTTCATCCGTCCGACGAGCGCGCCGGTGTTGACCCACGCGTCGGCGGTGTCTTTGTAGCCGGTCGGCGGCTGGCACTGATAGAGCGGCATGCCGAGCTCCGCAATCTGCCGCACGACCGGACGCGCGTCACGCACGTCGGCATCGGTCGCGCGCACGGCGCTGACGACGAACTCGAACGGCGTTTTCACTTTTGCGTGAACCGTCTCGGGCGCGAAGAACTCCGGGGACATCAGGATCGCGCGCACGACTTCGCGCAGGTCGCCGTCCGTGTCGCGAAAGCGCGCGGCGACGCGAGCGACGAGCGCAGGCGGCGGCGTGTCGCTGACGAAGCGGCGGACGAGCTTCGTCGCGATGAAGGCCGCCGTGGACGGATGCCGGGCGAGGATGTCGAGGACTTCCTTGCCGTCACGTTCGCCGCCGCCCCCTTTGATGACGTGACCCAGGACGATCTTCTGCCCATCGTCATGCAGACGCGGCTCGAACGTGAAGTCGCCGCCGCCGCGCGGCCGATCGATGGTCCAGCCGGTGAATGCGCGCGCGACCTCGGTCACGTCCTTCTGCGTGTAGCCGCCGTCGACGCCGAGCGTGTGCAGCTCCATCAGCTCGCGGCCGTAGTTTTCGTTCAGTCCTTTAGGCGCTTTCAGCCGCTGCTGACGGAATCCGCTGATGTGAGGGCCGTTCGGATCGGCGCTCATCCAGTTGTCCAGGTAGAAGAGCATCGCCGGGCTTTTCGCGGTCGCCTCGAGGAGGTCGCGGAACTGTCCGAAGACGCGCGGACGAATGACGTCGCGCTCGTAGGCGGTGAGCAGAAACTTGTCCGCGCCCTTTCGCGCGTCGACGTTGAAGTGGTTGAACCAGAAGTCGACGAGCACTTCCTGCAGCTGCCGCGTGCTGTAGATCGCGCGGATGACTTTCTGCTGCTGCAGCTCCAGCATGACTGTCGCCGCGCGGCGCTGCTGCTCCGGATCAGGCTGGCCGTCGCCGCCGGACGCACTGGCGGCTCTGCGCGCCTGCAGAGCAGGCCTCTCGTACTCCTCCGCAATCTGGCGGGAGCTTAAGCGGAGCGTCGCCAGGCCAGACAGTCGTGCGTCGACGCCCGCGTCCGCCAATCGTTCGGGATGAAGCTGCTCGTCGATGTAACGGTTGATGCCGATCGAGCGCACGCGTTCCACGTCTCCTGGCCGTGCCCCGAAGGAGACACGGTCGAGTACGTGAGAAATGCTGTGCGTATCGGGGGGGACGGTGGCGATTACTGCCAAGGAGAGCAGGCAACGCGCGATCCAGGCGGTCATAAGTACCTGACTTAGACCGCCCGGACCCCGAGTACGTAAAATCTGCGATCTTTATTGCGTCTTTTACGTACTCACATTCTTGAATTATCGGATTCGCACCCGGCTCTGTTCGCGCATGAACTGCTGCACGTAATACGGTCCCCCGGTGCCGCGGCCCGTGGACCCGCTCGCTTTCCACCCGCCGAAGGAATTGATCCCGGGCCAGGCGCCGGTCGTGGCGCCCGCACGCCGGTTGACGTACGTGACGCCGGCCTCGATGCGATCGAAAAACCGCTGAATCTCCACGTCGTCCTCGGAGAAGATGCCGGCCGTCAATCCGTATTCGGTGTTGTTCGCGAGGTCGATCGCTTCGTCGAGCGACGAGACGTCGCCGACGACGGTAATCGGGACGAAGAGTTCCTCGGCGAACAGCGAATGGCTGGTCGGGAGGCCGTCGATGAGTGTCGGCTCGACGAAGTGTCCGTGGGCGAAGTCGCCGGCCGTCAGACGCCGCCCGCCCGTGAGAATCCTGCCGCCGTCGCGCGTCGCCTGCGCGATGGCCTTTTCATACGTCGCCACGGCGTCTTCATTGATGACCGGACCGAGATAGACATCGCGGTTCAGCGGGTTGCCGACCGTGATCTTCTTCGTCTTCTCGACGAGCAGCCGCACGAATTCCGCGCGGATCGCCTTGTCGAGATAGACGCGAGAGCAGGCGGAGCACTTCTGGCCCTGCGCGCCAAACGCCGAACGCATGACGCCGTCGGTAGCTTTGTCGAGATCGGCGCTGCGCGTGATGATCGCGGGATTCTTGCCGCCCATTTCGAGGATGAGCGGCCGCGGCACCTTCCGAGTCGCGTTGTCGCGGATGAGATGCATGCCGACATCTTTCGATCCGGTGAAGACGATCCCGTCGATGCCTGCGTTGTCGACGAGTTCCTGTCCCGCCGTGCTGCCGCCGCCGGTGATGAAGTTGAAGACACCGGCTGGAATGCCGGCCTCGACCATCACCTCGAGCAGCTTGTAGCCGAGCAGCGGCGTGGCGGACGCCGGCTTGAAGACGACGGTGTTGCCGGCGACGAGCGCGCCGCCGGCCGGGCCAGCGGCGAGCGCGAGGGGGAAGTTGAACGGCGAGATGACGGCCCAGACGCCGTACGGACGGAGCACACTCGAGTTCTCTTCGTTCGGTCCGAGCGTGCCGAGCGTGGTCTCGAAGCCCTGATGCTGTTCGATCTGGTGGCAGTAGTACTCGATGAGATCCGCCGACTCTTCCACGTCGCCGACGCATTCGATCCGGTTCTTGCCGGCTTCGTACCCCATCAGCGCCGACAGCTCCCAGCGGCGCGCGCGGATGCCGTCCGCCGCTTTCTTGAGCAGGGCCACGCGCTCGGGCCACGGCCGCGCGCTCCAGGCGGGATACGCCGCCCTGGCCGCGGCGATGGCGTCTCGTGTCTGCTCGCGGCTCGCGCGCTGAAACGTTCCGAGGAGAATCCGCGTGTCGATTGGACTCCGATCGTCGAACTCGCCCGCGGCGCGAACCTCGCGCCCGCCGATCACGAGCGGGTAGCTGCGGCCGAACGACGTCCTGACGCTCGCGATGGCGGCGTCGAGCTCGCGATGGACATCCTCCATCTGGTCGCCGCTCATTGTCGCGTAGGTGATCTTTGTCATTGGAGCGCTTCGTTCAGAAACCGGACGAGGGGCGCGATCTTCCGGAACACGTCGAGCATCCCGCCGTAGAACTTCGGCCCGGTCGCGAACCTCGCCGGGAATTCCCTGCCGGCGAGAAATTGACGATACCGCAGATAGTCCGCGGCGTCGTGATCCTTTGGAAAGCCGCGAGGCACGCGTTGCAGCCGCTCGCCTTCGAGCCCTCCGTCGAGCGATCGCTTGAACGCCGGCGCTTCCACGATGGAGCGGAAGTGCCGGACGTTCGCGGCGATCTGCTCGCGGACGGCGTGGAGCTGCGGCATTTCAGGCGCATACATGCCGCCGCCGATCCAGAGGCCTTCCGGTGAGATGTGGAAGTACATGCCCGCGCCGCCGCCCTTGCCGAGGGTGCGATGCCAGAAGCTCGCCGCCACGTTCGTCTTGTATGGCTGCTTGTTTTCCGAAAACCTGACGTCGCGATAGATGCGGTACATCGACTTCGGACCGACCAGCAGCTCGGGTGCGATCGCGCGCATGTCGACGGCGAGGCGCTCGAGGACGGCAATCATCGGCTGACGGACCACCGCCTCGTACTCGTCGCGCCGGGCGTTGAACCACTCGCGCCGGTTGTTGCGCTTCAGGCGTGTCAGAAACGACAGTGTCTCTTTGCTGAATCGCGGAGCAGAAGCCACTACATCACCCGATCGCCGATTGACTCAATTCGTCTTCGCGGCGGCCGCGAAACGGGCCATGCGTTCCTGCCCTTCGCGCGTCAGATGCGGCGTCAGGCCGAGCATCCGTTGCATGAGCATCAGCTGGCCGCGATGATGCATCTCGTGCTCTTTCGCGGCGAGCAGCAGGTCGAACCGCGTCCGCGACGGCGGCTGCGCGCCAGGGCGGAACGTGATGACCTCCGCCAGAAACGCTTCGTCCGTGATGCCTTCGAGCATCGCCGCGAACGTGTCGCCCGCGTCCTTCAGCTTCGCGACGATGTCCGCCTTCGTCTGCAGCTTCGCTTCTTCGGCGCCGACCTTCTTGAGGTATTCCGCGAAGTCGATCTTCTCCATCGGAATCCGCTCGCCGTGCAGCATGGTCGGAAACGTCGTGAGCGTGGCGATGTGCGCGAGCGTCTGCCGGATCGATCGCGACTCGGGCGACGGCTTGAAGTCGTACTTGTCTTCAGGGATGTCCTGGGCCATCTGGATGGTGTTCTTCCGCACCGTGCGGAATGCGTCCGCGAGTTCCTTGCCGCCGTAATACGTCATGAGTTCGTTGTCTCCGCAGTTAAAACCAGTTGACGGGATCTTCCGACAGGTTGATGAAGACCTGCTTGACGTTCAGATACTCTTCGACGCCCCACTTGCCGAGTTCGCGGCCGATGCCGCTCTGCTTGTAGCCGCCCCAGGGCGCTTCGACATACGTCGGCTGCATGGCGTTGACCCAGACGATGCCCGCGCGCAGCTTTTTGACGGCGCGCATCGCCTTGAAGATATCGCGCGTCCACACGGCCGCGGCGAGGCCGTAGTACGTGTCGTTCGCGATGCGGAGCGCCTCTTCCTCGGTGTCGAAGGGCATCACCGCCGCGACCGGGCCGAAGATCTCTTCACGGGCGATGCGGCTGCTGTTGTCGACGTCGTAGAAGATCGTCGGCTCGACGAAATATCCGCGATCGAGCGCGCCGCCGGTCGCGCGACCGCCGCCGGCGGCCAGCTTCGCCTCACCCTTGCCGATGTCCTGGTACCTGCGGACGCGGTCGAAGTGCTCGCGGCTGACGAGCGGGCCCATTTTCGTGTCGCGCTCCATGCCGGGCCCGAGCTTGATCATCTTCGTTTTTTCCGCCATCGCGTCGACGAACTTCCTGTAGATCGGCCGCTGCACGAGGATGCGGCTGCCGGCCGAGCAGACTTCGCCCTGATTGATGAAGACGCCGAAGAGCGCGCCGTCCACGGCCGCCTCGAAGTCTGAATCCGCGTAGAAGATGTTGGGAGATTTCCCGCCGAGCTCGAGCGAGATCTTCTTGAGCGTGCCCGCGGCGCCGCGCATGATGATCTTGCCCACGTCGGCGCTGCCGGTGAACGCGATCTTGTCGACTGCAGCGTGTTCAACGATGGCCGCGCCCGCGGTCTCGCCCATGCCGGTCACGATGTTGACGACGCCTGGCGGCAGACCGGCATCTTCAAAGCTTGAGGCGAGCGCGAGCACCGACAGCGGCGTCTGCTCGGCCGGCTTCAGCACCGTGGTGCAGCCCGCGCAGATCGCGGGCGCCATCTTCCACGTCGCCATCAGCAGCGGGTAGTTCCACGGGACGATCTGCCCGGCGACGCCGATCGGCTCGCGCATCGCGAGGCTGATCGCGTTGTCGGGCACCGGCAGCACGTCGCCGTGGATCTTCGTGGCGAGGCCGCCGTAGTACTCGAAGCACGTCGCGACATCCGCGATGTCGAACTCGGACTCGACGATCGGTTTGCCGCTGTTGCGGGTCTCGATCTCCGCAAGCTCGCCGGCGCGATCGCGCACGATCTGCGCGAGCGTGAAGAGCACGCGCCCGCGGTCCTGCGCCGTCGCGTCCTTCCACGGGCCTTCGTCAAACGCGGCGCGCGCCGCCCGCACGGCGGCGTCCACGTCGGCGGCGCCCGCGTCGGGCGTCTTCGCAATGACTTCGGTTGTGGACGGGTCGATGACGTCAATCGTGGCGCTCGACGCCGACTTGACGTATTCGCCGTTGATATAAAGCTGGGATGTCTTCATGCGCCGAAACCAAAACTATAGTCTATCCATATATGATGTTGGGTCCGCCCTCGCCGCTCGGCGGCGAGGGCGAGACAGGCTTCGAGAACTGAAAGGAGTCAGCCGTGGCTGATGTGCTCGTAACGACGGATTGGGCTGCGCAACACGCGAACGACGCAAACGTCCGCATCGTCGAGGTCGACGTGGATACGGCGGCGTACGATCAGGGACATGTCCCCGGCGCCGCCGGGTGGAACTGGACGACCGAGCTGTGCGACACGCTCGTGCGCGACATCATTCCGATCAGGAAGCTCGAAGAGCTGCTCGGCAGGAGCGGCATCGACAACAACACGGCCATCGTGCTGTACGGCGACAACAACAACTGGTTCGCGGCGTGGGCGTTCTGGCAGTTGAAGATGTACGGCCACAAGGACGTGCGCATCATGGACGGCGGCCGCAAGAAGTGGCTCGCCGAGTCGCGCGATCTGAGCACCGCGACGCCGGTGTTCGCGGCGAAGACCTACAAAGCCTCCGCTCCGGATGTCTCCCTGCGCGCGTTCCTCCCGGAGGTGCAGCAGGCGTCGTCGCAGAAGAAAGCCGCGCTTGTCGACGTCCGGAGCCCGGCGGAATTCACGGGCGAGATTCTCGCGCCGCCCGGGCTGCCCGAGACGTGCCAGCGCGGCGGACACATCCCGGGCGCGAAGAGCATTCCCTGGGGCAAGAACTGCAACGACGATGGGACGTTCAAGAGCGTCGACGAGCTGAAGACGCTCTATGCCGACCAGGGCATCAAGGGTGACGGGCCGGTCATCGCGTACTGCCGCATCGGCGAGCGCTCGAGCCTGACGTGGTTCGTCCTGAAGCATCTGCTCGGTTTCCAGAACGTGAAGAACTACGACGGCTCGTGGACCGAGTGGGGCAACCTCGTCGGCGCGCCGGTGGAGAAGCCGTAACATGAAGGCCGAAGGCTACGCGAAACGCCGTCAGCCGCTGGGCGACTGGACGATCGAGATCGAGACCTATCAGCTCGGCGACGTCTTCTACTGCACGATCAACAACGTCGACCCCGGCGCGCGCTTCGCGCGCGCCGAGGGCCCGACGCGCGATGCGGCAGAAAACCAGGCGCTGGAGAAGGCCGAGCGGTATCTCAAGCAAACCCGCCGATTTACGACAAGCTGACACGCTGCGAGAAAGATCACGTACGTAGCCACAGAGGCACAGAGGACACAGAGACTCATAAGACAAACCTCCGGACACCCGTTCGTAGAACACGCCCGTTGAAATTGATCAATAAGCTCACTCGAAGACCGGTGCATCGCAAGTAGGTAAGCACCTGCGCCATAAACACTGGATCAAATCGCTCCACGCTCTTCAGCTCCACGACCACCGTTTTCTCCACGATCAGATCGACACGATGCTCGCTGATTGTTGTGCCTTTGTATTTGATCGGAAAGGTCGCTTGGCGCTCGAATGCAACACGTCGTTGACCCATTTCCAGACACATGGCGGCTTCGTACGTCTGTTCCAGCAGTCCCGGACCGAGATTCCTGTGGACTTCAATTGCGCATCCGATGATTCTCTCCGTCAGGATGTTGATCTCTTCCAACTCTTGATCGGTTTTCATCTCTGTGTCCTCTGTGCCTCTGTGGCTACGTAGATCTCATTCGCAGCGTCTCGGTCTTCCTTCGCAACGAGCGGAAAAGTGCCGAGCACGTGCGCGAACTCTGGCGGCGCAAGCTGATACAGCGCCGCCACACGAGCCTGAAGACGCGCCCAGGCGGCGCGGTCGTTGTGGCGTGAGAGATGGCGGGCGAGCGCGGCGATGTCCCGTTCCGCGGACGGCGAGAAGCCAGGCGGAGGAACCGGAAGGCCCTCGACCGTCGCCGTCGTGACGTGTGTCGTCACCCGCATGCGGACGAGATAGTTCAGGACGAGGCTGTTGAAGAGGCCGCACAGGAAGTACTGAACCGGGAGCCGAAACCTGTTGCGCAGGCAGAAGAGCGTGTGCGTCGACACGCAGCCGGACGGCAGCATCGCGGCGATCAGCGTGAGCTTGTTCGTGGCGCTTGCGACATCGCGGTACGCGAGGCGTGGGCGCTCAAATGGCGCCGCGGGCAGGAGCTGCCGCGCTGGTGCCGCGGCGATGAACCGCTCGCACGATTCGATATGTGGGCGAAACGGCTCGATGTGTCTGCCGTCGACCACCGGCAGGCCGCTCGGCGCGAAATGCGCGCGATCGTCGGTGGCATTCAGCTCGCGTCCAAATCGCGCCGCCCAGCCGGTGTCGCTTCCAAGCGGAGGAAACAGCGCGGCCGCGCGTTCCGCCATCGCGACGTCCATCGCGGTCCGCAGCTCCGGAATCGTCATCGCATCGCCAGACAGCCGCCGGATGAACGACGGCGTCAGGCGAACGTGAAACCACGGGGACGACGAAGGCGGTTGGTCGGTGGAGGCGTCGAGCGATGCGAGGTCCGATTCGCCGAGCCGGCAGGCGATGCGTGTCGTCGGTGAGCCCCTGGTTCCCGTGATCAGCAGAAACCTGACGCCGCGATGTATGGCGAAGACTCCGCGCTGGTTGTCGAAGCCGACCAGCGTATCGACGTCGCAGTCGTGCAGGAGGCGCCGGCGAAGGGCCGCGGCGCCGTGGTCGGTCGCGAGGCCGGACGGCAGCACGAGCGCGAGGCGTCCGCCCTGTCGCAGGAGCGTGATCGCGCGTTCGGCGAAGAGCTGGTAGAGATTGCCGTGGCCGCTCACCGATGAGGAGTAGACGCCGGACTTTCGATGGAAGCGAAGCGCGGCGACATCTCCACGAAGGACTTCCCACGGCGGGTTGCCGATAACCGCGTCGAAGCCCGGGCGCACACACCGCTGGCCCCCGGCAGCGAAGAAGACTTCGGGAAACTCCAGCTCCCAGTGAAACAGCTTGCGCGTCGTCGACATGTCGTCGGCGCGCTGCAGATAGCGCGTCGCGAGGTGTGGTGGCAGAGCGCCGCGTCCGGCAAGCACGTGATCCGTCAGCGCACCGAATGCCGCGGCGGGGACGCCCTGAGATTCGTCAGACAGCCACGACGAACACCAGACATCGGCAATCCGCTTCCATCGCGACAGGCCGGATTCGCGGCGCTCGAGCGACAACAGCGCCTGTTCTTTCGCGCGCACCTGTTCAACCGAGTCGTCGGGCGTGAGCTCCAGCGAGAAGCGGACCGGCAGCACCTCGCGAAGCGCGCTCTCCACGACAGCAGCGTCGAAGAGAAGCCGGGTCGCAGCGTCACGCCGGGCCGGGCGGGCGCGAGAGGGTGCGCCTCGGAGGTGTTCGACCCACGCGCCGAGCAGGCTGTCGCCGGTCCGCAGCCGGTGATCGAGAAACGTCAGTGGACGATCTGCGGCGAGCGTCGTCAGCCAGAGCGAGAGCCGCGCAAGCTGCACGGCCATCGGATTGATGTCGACGCCGTAGAGGCACCGTTCGGCAATGGTTCGCCGGATGGCCGCTCGATCGGACTCGCCGATGTCGCTCGGATGGCAGCCGCCAGCGCGGACGAGCGCGGCTTCGTACGCCTGCGCCAGGTAGTGACACGCGGCGACGAGAAAGGCGCCGCTGCCCATCGACGGATCAACGACACGCAGGGCGAGAATCTCGTGCGGTTCCGCGTGCTGCACGAGCGGACGAAGCGCGCCGCGGACGAGGTAGTCGGCAATGGGCTGCGGCGTATAGAACGTGCCGGTCGATTTCCGAATGCCTGAGCCGGCGACGAGCGCAATCGGGTGCGCCGATGGCTGGTAGTCGAGCAGCGACTCGTACACGCTGCCCAGCTGCTCGACGCCGAGATCGCGATAGGCAATCCGCTCGCGATTGACGCCGTCGGCGGACGCCCGTGTGGCGAGCGAGAGGAGCGCGCGTCGCGCGCGCTCGTCGTCCAGGTCGCGTCGCTCTGCGAGGGGCGTTCGCGCCGGCGAGAACAGCCGCCCGTTGAACGGCGTGACGCGCAGGTCCCCGGCACGACAGCCCGAGTGGGCGAGGCGGGCAATGGCTCGAAGCGCATCCCACAAGCCGCGGGCGCTTCGGCCGCGGGCTGCCGCAGTCACCAGTGTCTCGATCGAATAGCTGTCGCGGTACAGCGGATGCCACAGGGGAACCAGCCCGCGGGATTCAGCGAAGAGCAGAAAGAGCACGCGATAGACGATCGTCAACGCCTGATCGAGCGCGGCGTCCAGCGCGGGCGGACGGCGTGCCGGACGAGCCAGAGCGGACAGCATTTCGGATGAGGCGGCGAGGACGCCGTCTTTGAGGGATCGGCAGACGGTGGCGCCGTGCTGATCTGATTCGCGAATCAGCGCGTCGAGCGATCCGTGAAGGTGGCCGATCACGAATCGAACCGCCGCGGTCGCCTCGCGGTCGCCTCGTACCGCCTCGAGATCGAATTCGGTGAAGCGCGCCGAGTGCGGCCGGCCGGCGTCCATCAACCGCAGCGCGGTTCCGTTGAACAGCACGCTCCAGCGCGCCGAGCGCCGCGTGGCGTGTTCGATGGCGGCGCGCCAATGAAGATGGAGCGGTTCGCCCCATGGCGCGACGAGCAGGGCGATCGACTGATTGCCGGAAGCGACCGTGGCCACCAGCAGGTGGTTGGCCAGCTCCACGTCCGACGGGGCGCCGAGACCGACGGCTTCGAGCAGCGGCATGGCGCCCGAGTCGAATACCGCCCGGAGGCTGGATGCCGGGCCGAGGGACGAGGCGCCGGGGAGGCTCGTCGCGTCGGCTGCGCCGGCGGCGAGTTTGCCGGCAAGAAATGACGTCGACAGCAGATGTCCGCGGATGCCGAGGCTCATGGCTGCGGCACCAGCACGAGCCGAAGACGAGGCATGTGCGCCGTCAGCTCGGCGCTCAGGCGCAGTTCGGCCTGGCGATCGACCTGCGACGTCAGTGCTTCGTCGTGGGCCGCCTTGAGCGCCGCGTCGGCAAAATGCGCGCGGCGATCGAAGAGCCCCGGTTGAATTGACGCCGGGCCGTCGTCCGTAAGAGATCGGGATATAGCCTCGGCTCTGGCGCTGCCGGTCGCCGCAAAGCCTCGCGCCATGTCCATCGCCGACGTCTGCCACGTCGCCACCGACGCCGCCACCACCCCAGCGCATTCGCGCTCAGTCCCGTTGAGGGTTGAAACCAAACGCGACGACACGACCCGGTCACGGCCGTCTCGAAGGGCGCACTCCCACAACCGCAGCGTGTGCGATCGAAGCCGTGCCCGGGTGTGTGGATTTCTGGCGGCCGCGAGAAACGGCCGGCCGTCCTCGATGGCTGCCGAAGGGAGTGCGCGCGAGAGACGCAGCCGCACCAGCTCCGCCGTGACGTCGGTGCGCTCCGAGCAGATGGTGTCTGTGTGGTCGGTATTCAACGCGCCGTCGAGCGGGTCCGGCGCGCCGATCTCCGCTTGCGCCTGCGCGACCCGTTCGCGCAGCTGGTCGAGCAGCTGCAGCTCACCCGTGTCGCCACCGACGAAATGGAACGCGTGGACCGTCCGCGCCTGGCCGATGCGATCGACGCGGCCAATTCTTTGCTCCAGCCGCATGGGATTCCACGGGAGCTCCAGATTCACCACGACACGGCAGGTGTGATGAAGGTTGAGTCCTTCGGATCCGGCGTCGGTCGCGAGAAGAATTCGTGCCGGCCCCTCTGCGAAGGATTGAAGCGCGGCGATTCGCTCGAGCCGTGAAAGCCCACCGTGAAGGATGGCTGACGGTTCGTCGAGCTGGCGGGCGAGATGCGCCAGCGTGTCGCGGTACTCGGTGAAGATGATGAGGGGCTCGCGGATCCGCCCCAGCAGCCTTCGGACGGCGACGACCTTTGATTCAGATCGAGCCGCGACACTCGCCGCATCCGCGAGGGCCGTCAGCAGCCGCCGCTCGTGATTGGCGTCGCCTAAGCCAAGCACCGCCTGCCAGGCAGGGGCGTCGTCCGCGTCGGTCGATTCGCCGTGGTCGTCGAGCGGAAGGAGCAGCTGGGCCGCGGCCGGTGCGATGCCTGCGAGCGCATCGAGGCGCCGCGTCACCGACAGATACAACGCCCTCGCGCTTGAAAACGCGCGCTTCCGCAGAAGCGCGAGTGCGATCCACATGTCGCGATTGCCGTCGCCCCGCTCCGCACGCACGGCGCGGGCGAAGGCATCAAGGGTCGCGCGCATCCGGCGTTCGGCCGCCGTCGAACGAACGCACAGGCGATGGATGTGGCGATCGACGGGGGAGACAAGCGCCCGACGCGTCCGGCGGAAGACCAGGAGCCGCTCCCCGTGGCTGCCGAGGTCGCACAGCGACTGAAATGCCGGCGCGTCACCCGAATGTGGCGTCGCCGTCAGCAGGATGACGTAGCCGGCTCGAGACGTCAGCGCCGAAGCGGCCTGCCGCCGATCGCCGTCGTTCGCCACGCGGTGCGCCTCGTCGACGACGACGATCTCCCAGCGGCAGTGCAGCACGGCGCGCAGGACTTCGGGCCGCTTCACATAGTCGATCGACGCGATCGCGATCGGCCACGTGGTCCACGGGCTCACATCCGGCGGGAGATCGGCGGCGCGGCGGCGAAGGCTCTGAAAGTCGACGATCGCGGC
>Ga0315281_10001796_pt1 | contig 31799 bp, 32 predicted proteins | sample YL17G07_0_MG_FD_204540 | JGI IMG/M metagenome (GOLD analysis project Ga0315281, IMG submission 204540) | Sediment microbial communities from Yellowstone Lake, YNP, Wyoming, USA - YL17G07_0 | ecosystem: Environmental > Aquatic > Freshwater > Lake > Sediment | place: USA: Wyoming | collected...
ATTAAAGGGGGTTTAGATGAAAAAAGGGGTTTTCGTGTTAACCTTGATGCTGTTACTCGCGCTGGTTATCGGCGCTTTGGGATGCGCTGAGGAAGAAACAGGGCCTACCCCCTCAGCCACACCTACGGCAACACTGACACCTGCGCCCAGCCCGACAGCGCTGTTTCTGGAAATAACGCAGCCCGCCGATGGTGCCGAGGTCAGCACCAGCCCAATCAACGTTACCGGCAAGACCATCCCTGATGCCGTGGTGAGCGCCTCGATAGATGACGTAGTGGAGATAGCCGACGTTGAGCAAGATGGCAATTTTAGCGTTACAGTTATACTTGAAGAGGGACCAAATTTTATCGAGGTTATCGCCAGCGACCAGCAAGGGAATGAGAAGTCTTCCGCAATAGCAGTAATCTACGTTCCCTAAATACAGGAAGATTTGATAAGTACCAAATCACTAGAAAATGGGAGGTTTAGGTAATAACCAAACCGCAAAGTTTTCGTTATATATAATAGATAAGCAATATTTCAGAAAAGGAGGGAAATAAGCAATGAAAGGCCTGAGAATTATTTGCATTTTTGCGCTGGTGGCCTTGCTTGTGCTTGGCAGCGTAGGCACAATTTTTGCTAAAGGAGGGCCTGCTGCTGATAAGCCTGGTAATGGTCCCAAGTCCCAAGGTGAGAGGCAAGGGTTCACCGGCAATGTGACGGACGTAGTTGACGGCAATGTAACCATTGACACAGAAAATAAGGGGAGTGTCATTGTAACGCTAACCGATGATGCCAGATACAAGATCCCAAGTGTAATGAATAAATGGGGCACCCTAGCCCAGTTTAAAAGCTATTTTGAGGACGGAAACCTCATCGCCCTTGAGGGCAGGAAGGTAGTGGCTCTAGCTGGCAATGTCACAGGAACATGGGAAGTCTTGAAACTTATGGCTCTTCCAGTCCCAGGCACAGAACCGATGCATGCTCACCGCACTGGCAACGTCACAGAGTTCAATGAACCAGCTAGCGAAAACGGCTGGCTGGGGAACATCACCATAATAGACGTTCACAGTGCAACTCACACGTTTGGAGTTGGTAACGACACCGTCTATCGCCCGAGGGGGATAGGTCCCGGCAACATAACAGTTGGAAGTTTCGTTACAGCGGTCATCACTGGTAAGGAAAAGTCGGAGGATTTACCTGTAGCCAAGGCGATCGTACTACACGCCGCCTATAGACCTGTTGATTGACCAAAACCAAGCACTTCAATTAGAGTAAGGTAAATTGAATCTTAAATTTGCAGGTGGCAGCTCCCACTGGGGGCTGCCACCTTCTGCTCCCTTTAACCCCCAGAGACACCCCTGATTGCCGTACACGCGCCTTTCGGTAAGCCCTTAGCAGAACAATGCACAAAAGGATATGATCCAATCTCATTACACTGAGGAGTGCACCACAAGATATGTTTATCGACTGATTGTGAGCGCGAGAAATGCGCGGTGTCCAGGTGACAGCGGTAAGAAGTACAAGAAATGTTGGAGTGTCGGTGCTAAGGGGCTATAGGTTGTAGTTGCTTTTGCTGCAGGATATTTAATGACTCCTTGCGGGAAGAATGGTCATAGTACAAGCAAATCAGACATCCCGATGTAATTGTAGACAGTTGCGACAAGCGTTGGGGGGCGTTATAATCGCAATCGACATTTCTTTGGGGGGGTGACTTGATGGCAAGAATCGAAGAAAGCATGGAAATCAAGCGTCCGGCCGGCAAGGTGTTCGCCTACATGGCTGACGTAAAGACCTGGCCGAGGTGGGACCCAGGTTTGCTGGAAGCTGAGCAAACGTCACCGGGACAGATGGGTATCGGGACTACGCTTGGAGGAGACATGAGCGCAATGGGTCGGCGAATGGCATGGACGGCAAAGGTCACGGAATACGAGCCGAGCAAGAAATGGGGCGGCGCTGTTTCTTTACCAAGCATGCTGCTTGAAGAGCACTTTATCCTTGATTCTATAGAAGGAGGTACAAAGTTAACTCGGGTCATGGATGTACAGTTTGGCGGGCTCCTTAAACTCTTTGCACCGATGGTGCTAAGCTCGATGCGCAGGGGGGCAAAGAAAAGTCTTAGCAACTTGAAAAGCATTCTTGAAGCACAGACTTAGAATAGTCATTCTACCACTAAAAAGGAGGTACAAAAATGGCGGCTATTACGGAAAAGGTAGTAAAAGACTATGTTGCGGCGGTCAATTCACATAATGTAGAGAAGATAGCGTCCTTCTTTACAGATGACTGCGTTTTCGAGGATCGGGCTTTCGGCATAGTCAGCCATGGCAAGAAGGAACTGAAGGACATATTTAGTGCGACTTTTGTCGCCTCCCCGGATTTGAAGGTCAAGTTGACGTCCTTTTTCAGTTCTGGCAACTGGATAGCCAGCGAGTGGGTCATGAGCGGCACATCGGTCGGGGATTTTTTGGGAGCAAAAGGGACGGGCAAGAAGTGGTCGGTGCAAGGTGCTTCGATTACCCAGTCTAGCAAGGGCAAAATTAAACGAGATTCTGACTACTATAATTTGGCTACAATCCTCCAGCAGATGGGATTGCTGCCTGAGACACCTTCGCAATAGGATCATCTTGGTAAAATACTTAATGACTCCTTGCGGGTAGCATGGTTATAGTACAAGCAAATCAAACATCCCCATGTTCGTCCAATGGTGACCTCTGAAGCTGCAATAGGTTCGAGAACCGTTTGACGCTGTGACCCAATAGTGGCTGAGCTGTGCCCCAAAATAACTCCTATTTTGGCCGGGCGAAGAGATCGAGCAGCGGCTTCCATTTAGAGGTAAGTTTGTTGCCCATGTCTTTTAATCCAGAAGGTCCCAATCGGAGCAAAGGCGCGAACATCCACAATATGGCCAGTATCGTCAACGTCTGTCCTTTGAGACGCCAAAAAAGTTTCAGCATATTGCCCAGGGTTGGGCCCTTAGCCAATAGCTGAATGTCGTCGATAGTCAACCTTATCCCTTTTATCCGTTGCTGTCTAACCTCCTTCTCAGACATAGTGCTTATTTTCACGGGCTGAGCCATTCCAATCACTATTGGCGGAGTAGGAGTGCCCACCAGTTGCAGATATATCTTCTTCTTTCCACCCGCAGGCATGACTCTATCGACAGCACTTCTTTGCCTCTTATCCAGGCTCTTTAAGAAACCATCAAGGACACGGGGCAATATAAGCCCAGCCATGCGGATAAGGGGGCTGAGGTCAGTAGTCTTCAATCGTGGCAACATTGCAGCCATTGCTGATTCTTTCTTCACGGCCATTTTCTATCTCCTTGGTCAGCAGTCCTCTAAGCCTTACACTCCGTATAAAGGCAAGGGGGAATTCAATGGTCACCGCAAAATCCCCCTTGCCTTGCGGCTGACAAGCGAACCCGTGTTCTTACATCTTTTGTAATCCCATCACCTGAACCCGGGTTGCCTACCGAAGGTTAGCTCCACTTCAACTTGATGCCGGTTCCTGCCTCTGGGTAAGACCAGTCGATGGCGTCTACAGGACAACAGTAACGGCACATACCGCACTCCCCACAGAGCTGCATGCCGTACTTCCACACAGCCTTGCCGTTTTCCATTTCGAAAGACCCGGTCGGGCAGATGATGTAGCATATCTGGCAGGCCATACCAATGCACTTATCCTTATCTATCTTGATGTGCTCTTTTGTCTTGGGGGTGACTTGGTATTTGCCTTTGAGGAGCTCACGGACCTTCGCTCCGCATAATTTCGGTCCATAGAGGGCGCTGACATCGAACTGCTTCCCGTTTTGTACCATCTGCTTCTTAAGCTTATCTGACATTTCACTATCCTTTCATCTTGTCTTCTACTTTTGGTCTGAGCTAGGGTTTAGCATTTTTAGCATACCTAGGAAGGGCTCTGCTTTCTTCAGGCCTACTTTTGTTACTCCCTTTAGACCGTAGAGGAGAGTTTGCACTGATGGTATAGCTTTGAGTAGTTTGGGCAGTGCGCTTCCGACTATAGCCGGATACGTCATGTCATTCCACTTCCCTCGAAACGAGCCATCCACAATATCATCAATAGTCCAAAAGAGTTCAGCCATACTGCCGTCCCTCAACCACACGCATATCTCGTGGACATCGTCATCGCCGACCCAGGAATCGCGCCAGGTCTCTTCGTACTTGGCAAACATGGCCTCCGAATAGTCCTTTTTCTCTTTCATCTCAGCGGCTATATTGCCTGCCAGCTTCCCCATCCACATCGCAACATTGGCACCATAATTATCCACTGGTTGGCCGAATCCACCTGCATCTCCTACAAGAAGCAGGCCCGGTAGGTACGACTTCTTCACATAACCGACTATGTCGCCCGCAGCGAGCCCATGGAAGTTGCATTGTACGAACTCGCCGCCTTCGATCAGACGCGCGACCTCCGGTTGCTTTAGATACCACTGTGCCCGCTGGTGGACGTTGACGCGATTCTCAATCCCCTCTGACAGCGACCAGTAGTAAGCAATGCTGACGATGCCGCGATCAGGCATGCCGGTAGCGTGACAACCAAAGTGGTCGGGATTCGAGCCGCAAAGCATCGGCGCAGCTCCCCAGTCCACGTCGACTCCGTCTGTATCCTTATACGGCCTCATCCTTTCCCGGAGCACCTTCGGATCAACCTTGTAGATGTACTTCAAGCCAAGCATGATCTTGTCCTTGTGCCACTTCGCAAGTCCAGCTCTATTGGCTATTAACGAATGCAATCCGGACGCATCAATTGTTATCGGGGCCTCGAAATTTCCAACATCGCTGACGACACCCACCACCCGTGCATTTTCTCCTCCTTTGTTTTCCCAGAGGAGGTCTGTAACCAGAGCGGTCTTGAGCTCAGCACCAGCCTTCACCGCTTGCTTGGTGAACCAGTTATCGGTCTCATCGCGGAATATCGAATACTGGTCCCGCATGGTATCTGAACCCGGTCCCATGTAAAAGCCGTATACCTTCTCGTCGTTGTCCAGTGCCCACCGGAAATCGATTCCCCCCCAACGAGGCATCCCCTTGTGAAATTCAGCATCTTTAAATCCGGGGAAGCACTCCTCACAGATAGGTTTAAATAGATAGCTACCTGACATATTCTTCTCGCCCGGATTTTTCGCCCGCTCAAGTAGCAAGACCTTGAGCTTTTTCTGGGCGGCAAACTTGGCGGCAGTACAACCGCCCGGCCCCGCCCCTACAATTATTACATCCCACTTAGGCGCCATTTAGTATTCCTCCTAACGAATTTATTAGTACCTCGATACGCCGCTGTTCCCCTCCATAGACTCTCAATCGCTCATTTAATCATCCTCCTCACAGATTTATTATCACCTCAACGTGCCGCCGTTTCCCCGCTGCCGGACGGGGAGGCACTCAAACCGAAAGCTGATGGTCTACATCAGTTTATCTATTGATTCCTCGTAGACCTCGACATCTCTTGGGACATCTTTGAGAAACTTGCGTCTTCGTGATTTGTTGTGGCAATCCAGGGAACTAAATGTATTTACGCATCATCTCGCTGGACATATTACCTGCAGTTGATACGAAGAAACTATTTGTCCAGAGTGAAGGCAACTTCGTAGAGTTAGCGGCTCATCATCAGACCGCCGTCTACGGCAATAGTTTGGCCATGTACAAAACGCGACAAGTCACTTGCCAAGAACACGTTCAGGCTGGCACAATCTTCTACCTTGCCCATCTTGCCGCCGAGTGGAATATTAGCCGCCATCCAGGAATCAATCGCCGCGCGCTCTTCAGCTGTGAAATCGTCGAGTACCCGCTGAAAGAGCTCTGTCACAGCGGCGGGGCATACAATATTGACGCGAATCAAGTATTGTCCCCACTCCCTCGCAATGGATCTCGAATAACCAATCACCGCTCCTTTTGCCGCACTATATGCCGCCATGTTTTGCATTCCTAATACGCCACAATAAGATGCATGGTTGATGATTGAGCCTCCTGTGTTTTTCATGTAGCGAAACGCAGCTGCGCACGTAAATGCTGTCCCCAGGGCATGGATGGCAAACTGTTCATTTAAATCCTCTGCGGTTAGATCCTCCGCCGGCTTCTGTTGTTCCATGCCATGACAATTTACCAGTACATCCAAACCACCCATCCGGGCGACAGCTTTTTCAAAAACGCTGTTAACTTCATCTTGGTTTCTGACATCAAGTTGCATATGCATAATCGGTCCAGGCCCATTTTTCTTAGCTGCCTCAACCACCTTTTTAACCTTCTCGTCGGTAGGTGGCCTGCGTGACATGGATGCTATTACTGCCCCTTCCCGAGCACATGCCAGCACAGTGGCCTCCCCGATTCCGGTAGCTCCTCCTGTTACAATTATGCGTTTTCCTTTCAATAACATATTTGGAACTCCTTTCATACTTTATTGGTTCACTCGTTTTAGTTTAACGTAGTCATAATAGATGTCATCATATACCATCGATTACGCTTTCACGCGGCACGGGCATTTTTTATCTTTTTTCACTTTGGTCATTTTCCATGTGCAGGTTGCCGAAGAAAGGCGTCCGTCAGGAACGTACCAACTCCTGTTCTAGCTGCACCGCTGGTTAGGCAGAATTTATCGGCTATTTCTATATTTGTGAGTCCACGGCCAGCAAGAATGAGGACATCTCGTTCTCTTTTCGTTAATGTCGTATCTTGTCTTCTGTCTGTACAGATAATTTGTTCGTCATTCCCCGGGAGGTGCCCATACTCCAGCTCCTGGCGCACAAGGTGCGCTATCCTTCTCAACATATCAGGGCTCAATGAGCTAAGGATTTCTGCTATCTCATCTAGTGAGTAGACCTCGTTAAGGCTTATCTCTCCCCGTCTCATAGCGAAAAAGATGGCTTCGATCCTATTGCGCGCCTCCAGCTTGACGCATGCCTGGTGTATTAGGTTCTTCACTCTGCTAACAGATATGCCGAGACGTTGGCCAATCTCGCTGTTACTAAGGTGTTTACCACGTGGATGTAGGGCGCCTAAGATGAGGATGTCTTGTTCCTCTCTGGTCAGAACGGTGCTCTTCGTTGTCATGCAGCGCTGTCCGATAATTACTGGCGTAATTTGACGAATTTTCGTGGATTATATTTGGTGAAACTTATAATAGACCGCCGCTCTACCTGACTGAGCTACACCCCTCTGCGCGCTGCCCTTTTTCTTTCTGGTACCCCTGGGGCGACTCGAACGCCCGACACGCGGTTTAGGAATACATGACTTGCTTCACGGCCTCATTTTGAAGTTAAAATAGCCCTTAAAGTGCCCTGCCAACTCCCAGTTTTTGCATCACCGAGGAGCCAATTCGGGAGAATTATACAGAAAATGCGTAAAAAAATCAAAAGCATTCACGTTGTGTGTTTTGCTAGATCAAATGAGTTAGAAAAGTCTCTGGAAATGGGCATTGTTTCTTTCGTAAATTCAGCAATTGTGCACCCCGCACTGTGCCCCAGCCCCTGAACTACTGGTGCATCCGCTTGACCAGTTTAGAGATACGCTATGTTGTCTCCTATTTTGGCCGAGCGAAGAGATCAAGCAGTGGCTTCCATTTAGAGGTCAGTTTGTTGCCCATGTCTTTTGATCCGGAAGGTCCCAATCGGAGCAAAGGTGCGAACATCCACAATATGCCCAGTATTGTGAACGTTTGTCCTTTGAGACGCCAAAGGAGTTTCAGCATATTGCCTGGGGTTCGGCCCTTAGCCAATAGCTGGATGTCGTCAATAGTCAACCTTATCCCTTTTATCCGTTGCTGTCTAACCTCCTTCTCAGACATAGTGCTTATTTTCACGGGCTGAGCCATTCCAATCACTATTGGCGGAGTAGGGGTGCCCACCAGTTGCAGATATATCTTCTTTCCTCCACCCGCAGGCATGACTTTATCCATAGCACTTCTTTGCTTCTTATCCAGGCTCTTTAAGAAACCATCAAGAACACGGGGCAATATAAGCCCAGCCATTTTGATAAGGGGGCTGAGATCAGTAGTCTTCAATCGGGGCAACATTGCAGCCATTGCTGATTCTTTCTTCACGGCCATTTTCAATCTCCTTGGTTAGCAGTCCTCCAAGCCTGGCACTCCGCACAAAGGCGAGGGGGAAGTTAATTATGACCCGCAAAATCCCCCTTGCCTTATAGCTGACAAACGAACCCATGTTCTTATCTCTATTATAATCACATCACCTGAAGCCGGTTGCTTACGAAAAGGTTAAGTCCACTTATGCACGATGCCGGTTCCCGCCTCCGGGTAAGACCAGTCGATGGCGCCATAAGCACATATATAACGGCAAGTACCGCACTCACAACAGCACGTCATGCCGTACTTCCACACAGCCTTGCCGTTAACCATTTCGAAAGACCCGCTCGGGCAGACGCAATAGCAAACCTGACAGCTCATGCCAACGCACTTGTTGGGATCGACCTTGATGTGCTCTTTGGTCTTGGGAATCATCTCGAACTTGCCTTTCATAAGCTCGCGAGCCTTCGCTCCAACTATCTGGGGTCCATATAGAATACTAGAATCTACTCGCTTGTAGTTTTTTGCCATTTCAGTCTCCTCTCACCTTGTATTGTAGTCTGCTATGTTATTTACTTTGGACCCATGCCGAGCATAGCCATGAGCCCGCCCATTTTCTTCACGCCCACTGCCACCGACGACTTCATCAGGTAAGGCATCTCCAAGAGAATTGGAAGGATGGGGAGGAATTTAGGTAGAGCGGCTCCGAAGATAGCCGGGTATGAAGCTAATTTCCATTTCTGAATGAACCCCTCGCCCATGGCCTTATCCGCACACTCCATCATCGTTTGGAAGCTGCCGTCCCTAATCAAGAAGTTTAACTCGTGAACATCGTCATCGCCGACCCAAGAGTTACGCCAGGTATCCTCGTACTTCTTGAACATGGCTTCCGAATAATCCTTTTTCTCTTTCATCTCCACAGCGAGCTCGGCTGCCATCCTGCCCAGGTACTGCGCAACGTTCGCGCCGTAATTGTCCACCACCTGGGCGAATCCACCCGCATCTCCCACAAGCACATAGCCGGGCAGATACGTCTTCGGCAGGTACCCCTCTATGTCGCCCGAAGTCAGGCAATGGAAGCTGGCGCGTACGAACTCGGCGCCTTCGAGCAATTGACTGTATGGGGGTTGCTTGACCAACCATTGCGCACGCTGGTGGATGTTAACTTTGGACTTCACCAGCTCTTTCAGACCCTGGTAGACAATGAGGTTGATGATGCCGCGACCAGGATCGCCCACGAGGTGAGAGCCCCAGTAATCAGGAACCCAACCGGCCAAAGTCGGCATACATCCCCAGTCTGTCTCGACCCCGTCCGAATCAATATACGTGCCCATCCTCTTCCGCATCACTTCCCCATCAAGCTTGTAGATGTACTTTAGGGCAAGCATGACCTTACCCGTACTCCACTGCACGAGGCCAGACTTCCTGCCTAACTCCGAATGAAGTCCGGATGCGTCAATCACAAACGGGGCTTCGAAATTGCCTTTATCGGTGACGACACCCTTCACCCGTAATTCTTTTGTATTGTCCCAGATGAGGTCTGTGGCCAGAGCCGTCTTGAGTTCAACGCCGGCCTTTACTGCCTGCTCGGCAAACCACTTATCGGTCTCGGGGCGGAACACTGTCATCATGTCCCGCATGGCATCTCCACCCATCCTGGTTATCATGCCGTATCTTTTCTCGTCATTATCCAGCACCCATTCAAAAGTGATTCCACCTATACGGATATGCCCCTTGTGGAACTCTTGTTCTTGAAAGCCGGGGAAGATCTCGGTGCAAATGTCCCTAAACAGATAGCTTCCCGACATATTCTTTTCGCCCGGTGTTCTTGCACGCTCAAGCATCAAGACCTTGAGCTTCTTTTCAGCGGCAGTCTTGGCAGCGGCTGTACCGCCAGGCCCTGCCCCTACAACTATCAAATCATACTTGGTTGCCATTTAGTCCTCCTCCTCGGAAATTCATTAGTACCTCAATACGCCGCTGTTTCTCTCCATAGACTCTCAATCGCTCATTTAATCATCCTCCTTACAGATTTATTATCACCTCAATGTGCCGCTGTTTCCCCGATGCCTAACGGGGAGGCACTCAAACCGAAGGCTGATGATCTTGGTGTCTTAACTAAACGAAAGCGTGGCGGTGGCTCCTTCAATACCCATTATGCTAATAGCTGTAGTCTGGAGTCATTAAGGGCACTGAATAATACCTTGTGCCCACAAACAACCGCCGCAGCTCGGGAAGCCGTTGCCCCAACAGTCCTCCTCGTTGGAATCTGATATGTCACAGCCGCCGCAAGATGTGCAGGGCGCAAAATCAAAGGTTTGCACACGTTCGCGAAATGCGAGGTGTTCCGGTGCGTTCCACAGGTCAGGCAGAGTTTTTTCTGCTACATTGCCGATTATCCATCGTCGTGACAAACGCTCACGATCCAAAACAAAGCTTGTGTGACTGTACAACAGCGGTAGACATGGACTGAAATTGCCATCCCAACTGATTGCCGCAGCCCCACTTTCTATGAACGGACAGCGACCATTAGCACTTGCCAGATTGCTGCCAGCCCAGGTCATGTTCTTGCCGTAGCGCATTGACCAGTAGAGCGGCTCGCGCGTGCTTTCGGTCACGTCCATCCTGGGTATACTCAGGCGTGGTATAGGCTCCGGACAAGCACCTTCGTACAGCGCAAGATTGTAAAGGACTTCATCACACATTTCCTTGGTATAAGGCAAAACGTTGGTCACAAGAAAACGCTTTGCATCGAAGCTCCGGGCGAGATTCAGTACCGCGGGCAAGTCGGCAATATTGCGTTTCATTGCCACGAATGCGATACCCAGCAGAGTCTTGAAAGAGGGAGTGGGACCACAGGCCGAGACGACGACCTGAGAATAGAGGGCTTCACGGAAGTTGGCCACATTCTCAAGCACTTGCGGCAGTGAAGCGTCAGGTCGAATACCAGCGTAACTATCGGGAGTTGCTCCATCCAGCGAAACCCACAGCACATCAAGCCCGGCCCTTATTAATTTTTGAGATAGATCCCGTGTAAGCAGCGTTCCATTAGTGATCAATTCCACCGGCGCACCGAGCGCTTTGACCCGGGTTATCATCTCAACGATTTTAGGATGGGAAAGGGGCTCTCCAAAGCCACCAAAGAAGACTGTCGGTCGAGGGGAAAAGTCGGACAGCCCTTCCATGACTCGGGCAAAGACCGAGTCCGACATCTTGCCCGTCGGCACATTCCAGTTGTGGCGGATGCATGTGCGACAATTCAGATTACACTGATTGGTTGGTTCTATGTATAACTTTAAGAGGCGTGTCGGACGGCTTAAATACAAGCCGCTTGTTCCCTCATTCACGCAAACGCGTACACCTGGCTTGACCCCATAACGGGATATCAGTTCGGGTGAGAGTACGAGACGCCCATCCTCATCCACTCGTAGCCAGAGACCGTGATTGTGGTTCAACCTTGTTTCTCGATTGGAAATTACTTAAAGCAGATAGAACTGCCATTGAGCAGAATCAGCCTCCGGCTAAGGCTACTCGAAAACCTATCTGGTCACCATCTGATAACCGTGTCTGGGGCGCTTCAGAGCGCGCCAAGATCGTGCCGTTGAAGATGGTCATGATAGCGGGTCGCATCTGATGAGTTTGGGCATCGAAGATGGCCCGCCATGCTTCATGATTGCCGTTCGCTAATCTGGCGAGCAGGTCTCCCAGAGTCTCACGCTGGTCTATCTTTTCCTCTAAGATAAGAGCGCCCACTCTCTTTGAAGACATCCTGTATGAAAGTGGGGGATATACATGCAACTCAACCTTAGCCACAGCAATCGCCTCTTTATATATTATAATATATACCCGCGGGTATCCATCCTCTGATTATTTCGAATCTTAACAGGCTAACTGTCCTACTGCCCTCCAACCAACATATCCGACATCATGCTAGTGGGATTGCGCTCTTGCAGGATTTCATCATTACGTGACTGCGCTGCCATCATCCACTCGGGATGAGTAAAGATGTAGAACTTGTCTTCCTTGACGGCATTGAGGACTTTTTCAGCTACCTCTTGGGGATCCATACCTGCCTTACACCCTTCGGTCCCCATTGTCCTCAACGTCTGAACATATTTTTGTGCCTTGACCTTCTCTTCCCAGTTCGGGTCATTCTGCATATCGGCGGGACGATTTCGCTCAGGGTTCACAATTCGAGTATTGACATACCCCGGGCAGAGAACGGAGACGCCAATCTTGGCGCCCATCAACTTCAGCTCATGGGACAGCGTCTCACAGATGGCTACTACACCGAACTTGCTCACGCAGTAGGGGGGCCCAATAAACGGAGTGGACATCAACCCACCCATAGAGGATGTGCAGAGCATGTGACACTCGGTGTCTTGCTTCAGCATTATGGGAAGGAAGGTCCAAATACCCAGAACAGGTCCCCATAGATTTACGCCCAGGCACCATTTCCAGTCGGCCAGCGTGGTGTCCCAGGTAGCATTGCCCGCAGCGACACCGGCATTATTGTGCACCAGGTGTACTGCGCCAAATGCATCGAGCGTCTTCTGAGCCAGCGCTTGCAGAGCCTCCGGTTTGGAAACATCCGTCCTTACAGCCAGAACAGTGTACCCCAACGCTTTCATCTCAGCCTCGGCTTTATCCAGCGCTTTCTGCTCTACATCGGCCAGAACTACCTTCATGCCCTCTTTGGCCAAACGCTCGGCTACGGCACGCCCCATGCCACTGGCCGAGCCGGTGATAACTGCTACTTTGCCTTTGAACTCTTTCACTGCTGCCTCCTCATATTTGTCGTCATTTTGGAATTGCGCCAGTCAATCATTAGCTAACCATGCCCATCATTTTCAATAGGTTCTCCGGATTGCGCGGTTCCATAACACGTGCCAGCCGATCAGCTATTATAACTTTGGATGTGGGGTGCGGGAAGTTGTAGAACTTCTCTGCCTTTATTGCCTCAAAGACCATATCGGCTAACTGCTCCGGAGGCGTCTCTGCTCGAAGGGTTGCCTCAATAATACCTTTTATCTTCTCAAAATTGGGGTCCGCCTCCCCTCTCTTTGCTTTAGCCGGCGCATTCTTCAACTCGGCAGGACGATTTCGCTCAGATTCCAGAATCCCTGTATCGGCATAGTCCGGGCAGATCACAGAGACTTTGATCTTGGGATACATTGCTGTCAGCTCCTGGTACAGCATCTCAGAGAAGGTTATGAGGCCGTACTGGCTCACGTTATACGGCCCGTTATATGGTAAAGCGTATAACCCCCCCAGAACCGAGGTTACGTTGACTATGTGACACTCGGTGTCTTGCTTCATCATAATGGGCAGGAAAGCACTAATGCCATAAATAGCGCCATTTAGATTTACGCCGATGACCCATTGCCAGTCGGCTAGGGTGCTCTCCGCGATGGGAGTAAGAGTATGGACACCGGTAGCATTGCACAGCAGGTGTACTGCGCCAAACTTATCGATTGTCTTCTTGGCCAGGGCTTCCATATCCTCGGGTTTGGAAACATCGGTCGTTACAGCCAGAACAGATGCTCCTGCCGCTTTCAGGTCTTTCGCGGTTTTAGCCAGGGCTTTCTTATCAATATCCGACAGGACAACCTTCATGCTCTCTTGGGCACAACGCTCGGCCAGGGCACGCCCTATGCCACCGGACGCGCCAGTGATAACTGCCACTTTGCCTTTGAACTTTTTCATTTCTCCCTCCACAAATTGTTGTCGCTATGTCTCACGACCTTCTTCCCGGTGGCTAACATGTGTTTCATACAATACGGCAGCAGATTTACTTTATGGAGCAAAAAGACCTCATTTGAGATCTTTCTGCTCCATATTGAAGTGTTCCGCCTCTCTCTGAGACAACAAGACTTCTATTTTATTATCCCCATTTCCTTGCCAACGTCTTCCAGCCCCAGCTTTTTCAGCGTCTCGGGTAGCGGCCGGCCCGCCTTGTCCCAACCCATAGATTCATAATAGGTATCAAGCATCTTATCCCACACAGGCGCTGCGCTTATTCCCTTGGCCGGCCCTTCGGTCGGCGCCTCGTATTCCCTGGGAGACATCCAATCATGCTCCCGGGTTTGCCCACACCTGATGTTAAAGAGCCGCATCATGTTCGCAGCCCTGTCGCCGACGTGCAAGCAGTCCAGCCAGGTATAGTCCCACCCTGTAACCGCACTCAACGTCTCGGCGAGGGTCTTCAGTTGTACCCCGGAAACGAACATGCATACCCCCAGGCAGTCTACAAAACCACCTCTGCGGCCCATTTGGGAGCTAATCTTGGGGACCGCCTCCGCCGAGAAAGCCAGGGAGGGATCCATAACGGCAGCACCCAAGGCGTCCGCCAGGTCTCCCATGTCTCCCATATCCCCGGCAGTACCGGCACCCAGATCGGTCATCGCCATCCCAAACAGCATAGCCCACATGCCCCTGTGGTCCTGGACGTGGGGAGCGTGGCCTTTCTTGTTGTAGACCGCAAACTTGGGGGCATCTCCGCCAATCTTATCAGCAGCCCTCATCACCCCCTCGGCCAATACATCCCCAAACCCGCTGCGCCAGGCTATCTTGTGGAGCAGAGTCTCCACTGCTTGAGTATTGCCCCAGTTCAGCTCAAGCCCATCGGTATCTTTCTTGGTGAGCACCCCCTTTTCATAGCACTCCATGGCGAGGCCTATGGTAAACGCTTGCTCTTTGACGTCCATCCCCAGCCGATCATTGAGGTTGTTCAACCATTCGGCGGTATCAACATCGGTGTTGCCTATCACGCTGCTGAATGCCGCTGCGCCCTCGTAATCAGCCTCCTCTACAAGCGCACCCTTGTGGGGCCCGGACTTAAGCTCAATCTCGTGGCAATGGGTGAACCTGCAGGCATAGCAGGGATGGGGTTTGCCATTGTAGTAGGCCCGCAGACTGTCTCCATTGAACTTGACGTGCTCCGGGAAAGCATGGGCGGTGAAGTTTTTTATGGGAAGATACCCCATATCATGGGCAGCAGAGAACTGGGCATTTGTACCCAGGGGAGGGATCATCGTGCCCCAGAGGGTGGTTTTATTTTGCTCATGCCAGTCTTTGACAGCAGCGGTGAACCTTTCCTTGTCGTGTATGGGCACGATGCCTTTGCCATGCGCCACTATAGCCTTCAGCTTCTTAGAGCCCGCCACCGCGCCAACCCCGTTGCTAGATGCAATATGCCCCCTGTCGCTGCAGATGCAGGCATATTTCACCAGGTTCTCTCCAGCAGGCCCGATGCAGGAGACACTGACCTGGGGCACTCCAATTTCCTTCTGGAGCATTTCTTCAGTCTCCCAGGTGTCTTTGCCTAAGAGATGAGCAGCATCGCGGAGCTCGGCAACTCCATCGTGGAGATACAGGTATACCCACCTCCTGGCTGCTCCCTGAACGATGACACCGTCGAATCCGGCAAACTTCATCCTGGCGCCAAAGAATCCATTGCAGTGTGAGATACCGAAAAAGTTGCTCAGCGGACTTTTTGTGGCTACCCCGTACAATCCAGAGCCCGGCGCCCTGGTGCCGGTAAAAGGCCCTGTGAGCCAGATTATGCGATTCCTGGGGTCATTCCATTCGATGTCCGGGGGGACCTCATCGTATATCATCTTAGCCCCCAAGCCCGAACAACCGACAAAGTTTCTCAATATAGCCTCATCCACTTTTTCCTCGGTGATCAGCTCCTTGGTGAGGTCTACCCTCAGCATCTTGCCCATGTAACCACCCAACTTAGCCATCCTTAATACCTCCTCTTGTCATATTATTACTCAAGGTTTACGGTGTTTATCCCAAATATGTTGGGCGTCTGTCCCGCCTCTACGCTGGCTATGTATGCGAAGTCCACACAGAAATCAACACCACTGATGTGCCGGGCCATATTACTGTTCAAGAAAACCAGAGGCTCCGCCTGCTCTTCCGCCGTAGCATGATGTCCAGAGAGTGGTTTAATCGTGGCTAAGACTCCGCGAATCATGTCTTCCGTATCCTTGTCGAAACGGGGGGCATCTTTGGGGATAACGCCATCTTCGCGAAATGGCCCCATCAATCCCGTGTCGGTGGACCCAGGCATAGTGCAGTTGATCCGGATAAGCCTCTTTGCCAGCTCTTTGGCGTGTGTCTTCACGTACGCGTTGATGCACTGCTTCGAGAACTCATAGCCGTCGTTGACCTCTTCATTTGCCTCCAGCCAGGCGCGTGCTTCGTCGAAGCCACGGGTGGCGAGCAGTGGTTTGAGAGTATCGAACCTGTTCTTCCAGTTTACTCCGCCTTGCGATGAGATTAATGCGATGGCGCCACGATCGTTAATCTTCGGCAGCAGGCTCTCTATCAGATGCCGAGCCCCTACGAAGTTAACGAGGGTAACCTCCAGGTTGGAGAAAGGGGGGGCGCTGATGCCGGCGCAACTGAAGACAGCGTAGAGATTGCCTGGAATCTGCTTGACTGCAGCATCGATCGAATTCTTCTGCTTCAGGTCGGTCTTGATATACTGCTTCACAGGGACAGTAACTTGCTTGATATCAAGGGCGTAGACCTCTGCCCCCAAGTCAACCAACATCTTTGCCGCTGCCTGTGCCATTCCCGAGGCGGCGCCGGTGATAACCACTCGCTTGCCTTTGTAACCGAAATAATCTTTCACAATTACCTCCTGTCTTAATAATTCTAATAATTCAACGATTGTTGTGCTTCAGTGGTTTTCGGACAAATCGACCCTGCCAAGATATTAGACCCCGCTCACGGTTTCTCTCGAGGTCAGCCTATTCCCCTCCTTCCGCCTGACGGCTGCTGCCTTTAGTTTCCTCTACCGCTCAGCCACAAGCTATTTCCCCGGTGTGGGCAACGAGGTCCTACCAGTTCACTGGTTTGGTCATTTCCCTGATATCGAGGGCGTAGATCTCTGCTCCCAGTTCAGCCAGCATCTTTGTTGCTGCGTCTCCCATTCCAGAGGCTGCCCCTGTAAATACGACCCGTTTGCCTTTGTAACCGAAATAGTCTTTTGCTATCGATAAATATTCTCATTTCTTCGTGATCTGTTGTGGCAATCCGGGCAGCTCAATGAACTGCATTTCTTTCTTCAATTCAATATTCCTTCACATCAATCCCACAGTCAAGTGAATATGTTCAACTTTTATCTACTTTTTGTTCAACTTTCGTCTACTTTTTAACCCAACTGCGTGAGTAAACATGACGAAGACTAATTTGGCGTTCGAGGTCATTTGTTGAAGGGACCGCCTGTGGAGAGGAAAAACAGCTTCAGCGGACAGCCAAGTAATATATGATATGACTTCATTAGGAATATGGCAGAAAACATGTAGTTGTATTAACTGCCAGTTGGTACAGGCTCTTGCCCAAGCTTTTGACTCAGCAGTTGGGCTATTTTCTCGACAGACTCAGCTCCCAATGGAGCAAGAGCCTGTACCATCTCATTAAGTGAGGAAATCTCGTCTAGGCTTATCTCTCTTTCTTTTAGTGCCAACACAATTGCGTCGGCTCTCTTGCGTGCTCCTAGCTTGGTGCATGCCCGATTAAGGAATGTTCTAACTGCACTAGTGGATATGTAGAGTCTATCGGCTATTTCTTTGTTTGTGAGTCCGCGGCCAACAAGAATGAGAACATCTCGTTCTCTTTTCGTTAATGTAGTATCTTGTCTTCTGTCCGTAAGGATAATTTGTTCGTCCTTCCCCGGGAGGTGCCCATGCTCCAGCTCTTGGCGCACAAGGTGCGCTATCCTTCTCAACATATCAGGGCCCAATGAGCAAAAGAGTTCTGCCAGCTCATCGAGCGAGTAGAACTCGTTAAGGCTTACCTCTCCCCGTCTTATAGCGAAAAAGATGGCTTCGTTCCTATTGTGCGCACCCAGCTTGACGCATGCCTGGTGTATCAGCGTCTTCACTCTGCTGACAGATATACCGAGACGTTGGGCAATATCAGCGTTATTAAGGTGTCGGCCATGTAGGGCGGCCAAAATGAGGATGTCTCGTTCCTCATTGGTCAGAACGGTGCTCTTCGTTTTCATCTGAGTGCTATCCGATAATTACTGGCGTGATTTGACGAATTTACTTGAATACTATTTTGGGACACCTATCGTAGACCGCCACTAAATTCTTGTCAAGTTTAGGGGTGGTTCTGATACCTTGATTAGATGCCTAAGAGTCTTATGGAGCACTTCACGCGTGCAAGAACTGATTATTATTGTGACTATACCATTGACAAAGCGTACCCTTTTCCCTCGATATAGCTATACCTACAGCGGAACAATGATGCCTATGTTCGTCCAATGGTGACCTCTGAAGCTGGCCATCCGTTGTGATTAAACTTCCACTCCGCGATATTTCATTTTGAAGCTAAAAAAGCGACCTTTCGGTCGCTTTTACGTTCAACCGACCCCGATGGGATTCGAACCCACGATCTTCTGCGTGACAGGCAGATATGTTAGACCGCTACACCACGGGGCCGCGAAACTCTTGTTCGCTTTGCATTGTATCAAGTCACCCTTCGCATTGTCAAGCTAATTCAGTCGTTGTTTGACAGAGGTATGCCATAATGTTAAAATTCCTACTGAAGTACAAGGAATTATTGCGATGAGATTCTCAAGCAGGGCGCGTTACGGACTGCGTGCTATGATAGCCCTGGCGCAGGGTTATCAGAAAGGGCCTATTTCGCTGGCTGAGATCGCCAAATCGGAGGACATCTCTTTAAGTTATCTGGAACAACTCGTGACTATATTGCGCAGAGCCGGTTTAGTGGGAGGCACGCGTGGAGCACATGGAGGCTATCGATTGACTGCAGACCCTGCATCGATAACTGCCGGGCAGGTGGTACGTGCTCTGGAAGGGCCTATTGCTCCTGCCGAATGTGTGTCAGAGGAGGCAGAGGCTGGTTATTGCCGGAGGGAAACGATTTGTCCTTCCAAGCCCCTTTGGGAACAGGTTCGCAATAGCATAGCCCGGGTGCTCGACACTACGACCCTTGCCGATTTGTGCTCTAGCCAGGAGTCAGAAATCAGGCAAGTGTCTCAGTGGAGGAAAAAAGTTGAAGCATAAATTGATTTACATGGACCATGCAGCCACAACCTCGGTTCACCCTAAAGTTCTGGAGGCAATGCTCCCTTATTTCAGCCAGATTTATGGCAATCCTTCAAGCATCTACTCCATTGCCCAGGAATCGAGAAAGGCAACCGATGAAGCACGGATGACCGTGGCAAGTGTTTTAGGGTGTAAACCCGGAGAGATTATATTCACCAGCGGCGGCACAGAGTCTGACAATGCCGCACTGAAGGGGGCAGCTTTTGCCTTGAAGAAAGTGGGCAATCATATCATAACCTCTGCGATCGAGCATCATGCCGTGCTGCATACCTGCCACTATCTGGAGGAGTTCGGCTTCAAAGTAACCTATCTCCCGGTGGACCGCTTCGGGATTGTCAGCGCGGGTGATTTGGAGAAAGCGATTACCGATAAGACCATTTTGGTGAGCATAATGCTGGCTAACAATGAGATCGGCACCATAGAGCCTGTGGCTGAGTTTGCCAGATTGGTTAAAGCCAAAGCTAAACAGAGGAGAATAGTATTCCATACCGATGCAGTTCAGGGCGCCGGGGCGCTCGACCTTGATGTGAATAAGCTGGGCGTGGATATGCTGAGCTTATCGGCGCACAAGTTCCGCGGGCCCAAGGGGGCAGGTATCCTCTATATGAGAAAGGGAACTCCCTTTGTGCCTCAGCAGATAGGCGGTGCTCAGGAGAATAACCGCAGGGCGGGTACTGAGAGTGTCACCGGAATTGTGGGCACTGCGTCTGCCCTTAAGATGGCTGCTGATAACAGGGAATCGGACAGTAAATACTGCCAGAGGTTGCGCGATCACTTGCTTGAGGGCATAAAGTCTCAGATTGGAGAAGTCTATCTCAACGGTCATCCTACGCAACGCCTGCCAAACAACTTGAATTTATCATTCCAGTATGTTGAGGGAGAATCCATCCTGCTTCACCTGGATTTGCTGGGCATAGCTGCCTCAAGCGGCAGCGCCTGTACTACAGGCTCCAACGACCCCTCACATGTGCTTGTTGCTACACGTCTTCCTGAGGGGTTGGCCCATGGCAGTCTTCGATTCACGGTTGGAACCGATAATACCGACGAAGACGTGGACTATGTGCTCTCTGTCCTGCCGGACATAGTGCAGAGGCTCAGGGAGATGTCGCCGCTGACGAGTACAACAGTACAGAATAAGAAAGCTAGTTCATAGCAAACAAGCTAGGTGGCTGGTAGCCTTGTGCGTTCAGGTTGGTTAACAACTGGGGAGTGCAGAGGGGCAAAGCCCCTCTGCCAGGGGTTTGGGGGTGTCCCCCAAACCCAAATCCCCCAAGATTGGGGGGGCAAGGGGGTTGAAAAATGGTTGATAAACGATCATACGTCGGATATTGCGAGTAAGCGGTGAACCAGATAGTATATGAGAGCTTGAGGTGGTCTTCGTGATACACAGGCTGAGCATAAAGACGAGATCGAGGATAGAATTTCAGAACATTACCAGAGCCGTTCAAGAGGTTGTGGACTCCAGCCACATAGAAAGTGGCGTCTGCTATCTATTTGTGCCGCATACCACTGCGGCAGTCATACTGAACGAGCAGGCTGATCCCAGCGTTGTCGAAGACATAGCTGCGCAGCTTGAAGCCATAGCGCCTCAACACGGCGACTACCGCCACTCGGAAGGCAACGCGCCCGCTCATATCAAGTCAAGTTTACTTGGCAGTTCCGAAATGGTGCTGGTGGATGATGGTAGACTGGTGCTGGGAACCTGGCAGGGTATCTTCTTCTGTGAATTCGATGGTCCCAGGAGCCGCAGTCTGCTGGTCAAGATTGTGCAGGACAATCGCTGAGACTTATGGTGATTGCTTTCGGGTCTCTGGATTCGACGAGACGTGGCGGTCCGTCCCTTTGCCCCTTGCCCAAACGAGCCGATTAAGTCATAATATCTAGCTGGTCGCGGCAGTCAAATCCTGAGATAAATCCCCTCTCGTATTGCCTGGTAGCTGTGCGTTGATGGTCTGGTAAAGATTGGAGGTTTGCCAGTGGCTGAACAGGCGCTCTCCGGACTTAAAATTGTGGAGTACGGCAACTTTATATCGGCAGCCTATTGCACTAAGTTGATGGCTGATCTCGGTGCCGAGGTGATAAAGATAGAGGAGCCTGGCTCGGGAGATGAATCGAGGCGGCATGGCCCTTTCCTTAATGATGAGCCTCACCCTGAGAAAAGCGGGCTTTTTTTATATCTGAACACTAATAAACTGGGTATCACCCTCAATGTCGAAACAAAGACCGGCCAGAAAATCCTGAAGCAGTTGCTCAAGGATGCCGATGTCTTTGTGGAAAATAACCCGCCTAAGAAGATGGCTGACCTTGGCCTTGACTATGCCAGTCTGAAGGAAGTGAACCCGCGCCTCATCGTCACATCCATCACCCCTTATGGGCAGACAGGTCCTTACAAAGACTATAAAGGCCATTCCCTCAATACCGCTGGCTTAGGTGGGCAGACCATGCGCACCGGGGAGCCCGAGCGCGAGCCCTTAGCCCCACCGCTTTCGCAGAGCAATTACCAGAGCGGCGCTATGGCGGCTACAGCGACAATGGGCGCTATTTTCGCTCGTCGCTCTACCGGCGAGGGACAGCATGTTGATATTTCAGAGGCGGAGGTGTGGGCCACCATCCATCTGGGCCACGGCGTGCATCTGGGCGTCTTCGAAGGCAGGAAAAGCATCAGGTCGGGGCACCGCACTATCAGCGTCTATCCCTGGTGTATTCTCCCCTGCAAAGATGGCTACATGTGTCTCATCGCCATCCAGGGCTTCCAGTGGAAGAGATTCCTTGAAGCTATGGGCACTCCGGAGTGGATGCCCGACCCCAGGTTCAGGGATCGCATTATGGTGGCGCTGGAACATGCAGACGAGATGGATGCGATGGTTGAAGCTTTAATCATAGGTAAGACCAAGGACGAGCTCTTCGAAATATGCCGGCGCGACCAGATAACTTTCGCTCCGGTGCGGGGCATAGACGAGGTCGCCCACGACTCTCATTTTGCCGAGCGGGAATATTTTGTGGAGAAGGATCGTGCTAAGACAGGCGTATTGAAGTATCCCGGTGCGCCTTATAAGCTCTCGCAGACTCCTTGGCAGTTCAACCGCCCAGCGCCGTTGCTGGGGGAGCACAACGAGGAAATATATTGTGGCCGCCTGGGGTACTCCCGAGAGGATTTGGTGAAGCTGCGCAAAGGCGGCATTATCTAAGTTAAGGGAGAGTTACAGACAATGGCGAATTATCCTTTAAGCGGTTACCGCGTCGTAGATTTTTCGTGGGTCTGGGCGGGACCGTTGCTCGGCGAGTTGTTGGCTGACATGGGTGCCGAGGTAATCAAGGTGGAGACTAACAAGCGGCTGGACAGCGCCAGGCTGACGCCGGGACGCTCCACTGTCGGCCCGGAGACTGACTTCGTCTTCCACAGCATAAACCGCAACAAGCTGGGTATCACTGTGGACATGTTGGATCCCAGGGGCCTAGCCTTAATAAAAGAGTTGATACAGATAAGCGATGTAGCGCTCGATAATTTCTCGCCCAAGGGGCTAAAAAAACTCGGTCTTGAATACGCAGAGCTCAGCAAAGTCAACCCGCAGCTTGTCGCGATATCCTTGCCTGCTGCCGGGCAGTACGGGCCGCTGTATGATATCGTCACCTATGCGCCGTCCCTGGGCGCTCTCTGCGGCTACTCGAGTCTGATCGGCTATCCTGGTGAGCGGGTGCTTGGAGAACAAACGCCCTATCTCGATGTCACTTCTGCAATCCATGGGGCTTTCGCCGTGCTCTCTGCCCTTTATTACAGGGAGAGGACGGGCAAGGGGCAATATATAGACATGGCGCAGATAGAGGTAGGGGCCTCTGTCATCGGCGAAGCGTTCATGGAATACTTTCTGACCGGCAGGGTCTTGGGCACCGTGGGAAATCGCAGCCCCACCATGGCTCCACACAACAATTATCGTTGTCAGGGGGAGGACAGGTGGGTCTCTATCGCGGTGGATACCGAGGAGGAGTGGCGCGGCTTCTGCGATGCTATGGGCAACCCCCCTTGGGTAAAGGAAAGAAGGTTCAGCGATAAGTTCAATCGACAGAGAAACCTAGAGGAACTCGACAGGCTTATCTCAGCTTGGACTCTTGGCTACAGCAATTACGAGGTGACGGATGTCTTGCAGAGGGCAGGCATCGCTGCAGCCCCTTGTCTGGATTTAACGGAGCGGTTCTCAGACCCTCACTTCGCGGCGCGGGAGACCCACTTACAGGTTGAGCATCCTGCGACAGGCGTTGATATCATCGCAGGTATCCCCTTTAAGCTCAGTGCGACCCCGGGCGAAGTCCGGCGGCCTGCCCCGATGCTGGGTCAGCACAACGACTACGTCTTCCGTGAGCTTCTGGGCAGGAGCGATTCGGAGATAGCCCAGCTTATTGAGGAAAAGGTAATCAACTAAAATATCTAGGGGCAGTTTGAAACCTGCCCCTAGATTCGATTTGTGACGCTTTTCTTGTTAGCCTCGAGGCAGCCCTAGGCCTCTCATGGCAATAACGTTTCGGTTTATTTCCGAGGTGCCGCCGGCAATGGTGTCGCCGCGGGTGTAGAGATAAGCTTCGTGCAACATTCCCTTTATCGGTACACTGTGGCCGTGTTCAAGCTGACCATAGAGCCCCATGATATGCAGTCCGAAGTTGCTGATTTTCTGGCCCAGCTCCGCACCCAGCGTCTTGGCTGTGGACGCCTCATAGTTCGGAACCTGGTTTCTGTCCTCCATCCAGGCGATGCGATAACACATCAATCTTCCCACTTCGCATTCAATAAGGAGGTCGGCCAGCTTGTTGCGTATTAAGGGGTCTTCGCTCAATAGCTTGCCGTCACGCTTTGTCTGACTGCAATATTTTACCAGTTCATCTGCCATGCGATGGGCCTTGGCAGTGAGGTCAATCCCGGCAGTCCGCTCGAAATCGAGCGCTGTCATGATATAGCGCCAGCCCTGGTTTTCCTCTCCTATACGGTTTTCCACGGGTACATGTGCGTCGTCGAAGAAGACCTCGCAGTTGGCATAAGAATCAGCCATGTTGAGCAACGGTTTGACGGTTACGCCCGGGGTTTTCATATCCACGAGAATCAAGGTGATCCCTCTATGTTTTGGGGCCTCGGGGTCTGTTCTGACTCCCATCCAGCACCAATCGGCACGGTGACCACCGCTTATCCATACCTTCTGGCCGTTAATTATATACTCATTGCCTTTTCTCACTGCGCGACACTTCATGGAAGCCATGTCGGAGCCGACCTCGGGCTCGCTGTAGGCGGTGCACCAGAAGGTTTCCCCGGCGGCGATTTTAGGCAGATGCTTTTTCTTCTGCTCCTCAGTTCCAAACATCATAAGTGTGGGCCCTATCCAGTTGACGCCGCCTACCCCCATGTCGACGCCAGGCACCGCGTGGTAAGCCATCTCTTCCCTGTAGATAACGTGTTCCATATGAGAGGCGCTCAGGCCGCCGTATTCTTTGGGCCAGGCGATGGTGAGCCATTTCTTGGCTGCCAGTTTTTTGGCCATCACCTTGGCAGCCTCCCAGCCCTTGTCAGTGCCGTATTCCTCGTTGACCCCGCCCTCTCCCACCCATCCCGGGGGCAGCTCCTTGGCAATGAACTCTCTGAGCTCTTTTCGCAGGGCGTTCTCTTTCTCTGTGAAACCGAACTCCATCTAATCAAGCTCCTTTCGCAAAAGGGGAGTTTAAAAAAGCGCACTGATACGCTCGAAAACCTTAAGTATTCTAGCATATCAGTGAGGCGGGTTCAATTGATCCAGGAGGTTTTAGAGAGCGGTTTAGCCCATTAAATGTCATTGCGAGCGAAGCGAAGCAATCTCATGGTGCTCCTTAAGATTGCTTTGGCGCTAGCTCTACTCGCAATAACAAGAGGATTACCATTTTGCTCGGTGTGCATGTTATCATCCACAGCCTGTGCTGCAAGTGGTGATTTGCGGTTGCCGTAGGGGGCAGACCAGCGTGTCTGCCGAGATTGTGGTTAAGGGCGAACACATCGGTTCGCCCCTGCTATTATATAGTTACTACAGATTTCCGCTACGCCATCGACCTAATAAATCTGGCTCGCCCCCGTCCTATAGTCCGCAGCCATCCGAACCAAACCAGCAGGACAAAAATCATATTGAAGATATAGAAGTAGCCATGGACATTGACACCGGTCAGCCACTCAAGATAGATGCTCAATGTTATTCTGATGAAGTTGAATGCCATCAGGATAGCAAGCCCCACCAGGATACCCACCAGACGATGCCTGATAGTTGCCCTTGGTTCGGCCAATACTAATCCTATAAATGTCCAGAAAAGCACGCCACCTAAGCAGCCCGCATTGATGTTGAAAGCGAGCGAGGGATTTTGAAGTGTAATAGTGGAACCTGAGACAGAGTGGCTCACTCCCGCAGTTGTCAATACGACACCAACGAGCGTTGCCGTGAGATTGCGCAATGCGTTGTGGAAAGAGGGACACAGATAGAGTAAGGCAATCTCAAAAAAGAGAAGCAGAAGGAAGCAAGTAACATAGCGCAACAAGAAGACCTTAAGAGGCTGGCTGACCTGACGGGCGGCGACGAGGTAACCAATTCCGCCATATAATGCAATCAAAATGGCGATAGTTATTAGTGAGAGGACTAGCAAGCTCCGCATATCAAACTCTGCCATCAATCAACCACATCCTCATGACGAAATAGGCCAAAATACGAGCCCTGTTGCTATCCTTGCCGTAGAAACCTTCTGCCGTACTTGCTAAAGCGTTATTAGGAAAAACAAGGCTGAAATCTCTTAATCTCGGTTCAGTGATCTCCGCCAGATCAAATAACCTACACCACCGGCTCCAAGCACTGCTGCAGCTAATACATACCAGTTTGGAAAGACTGGGACCAGGTGGGGGAAATCGTTAAGGACGAGACCGTAGGCTATGCCTTTCACAGTGTACGAATCGCCGTTCAGAGTGATTTGATCAAGGCTGGTCCAGTTGGTTAAAGTATACCTCACCCCGAAATCAGGCCAAACCTCTCTCCAGTTACTCCCCTCCGGATAATTCAGCACGTATTCAGCCACGGAGCGTAGATCCGGAACTTCAATATACGTATAATTTCCGGGGCTTGTGTTGTTCTCCACATACAACGCGACTGTCGTCATAGTCACATAATATGAGCGTTGATATCCCCTATCTATATCTCGCAACTTAACCAGATCGCCGCGACAAATAGTATTATCACGAGGCACAACGTCTTTCCACTCAACTAGTTCCCAATGCCTGCCGAAATATGGGTGAAGCTCGTGCCACGTGCTGCCTACAGGAGAAAACAGATTCAACGACAAGTCGTAGTCATACCATAAGAAGAGAGATGACATTTCCCATTCCGCTTCCATTTGGGGTTGGGCAAGGGCAGGTTTTTGGCTAGTTAGTCCGGCAAACAATGCAATAACCACCGACAATATTATAGTTAGAACGATTGCTTTTATTCTCATTCCCTCCTCCCCTTCTATTATCTTTTAGTCCGAAGCTGAATTCCCACAAATACTCTTGGCTTCTACTGCTCGCCATTGACTCGCTAGTTTCCCGCCACATGAAAACGCGTTTTTCTTTTTCTAAGTCTAAACTCCTTAGCGGTCAATACAGAAGTGAGCGTCCTATGGGCATCATTTCTCCTAAGCAGCCCCAGCTATCTCAGCAACCATGAAACAAGGCATAGGCATTAATCACGATAAAGCTGACGATCTGCAGAGCCAATGGGGACGACTGTGCGGCACGAACGTGGAAAGTGATTCCTCCCGCCCGCTACCTCGACCCCGGAGGCTCTTACGAAGGTCCGCACGTCAAAGCGTGCAGAGCAAACAGTAAGTAATCGAAGCGGCTTTTCGCCGCCAGCATAGCCGCGCTAACGTGGACGCGCAGCACAACCTGAGTATATGGACTCAAGGAATGCTCGTATGTGACTGCATTATACTACATTTCGCCTGGTTGTCAATACGCACACGACGAAGCTAGAATGTGATTATTTCTGCTCGCTGGTGATGTTATCATCCCCAGCCTGTGGCACAGTTGGTTGGTGATTGCCGTAGAGGCAGACCAGCGTGTCTGCCCAAATTTGTGATGGGGGGCGTAGATCCTGAGAAAGCAGGAATGGCGCTCGGGCTCTAATCTGCTGGCCACCAGTCCCATTTCAGAGTTGCATAGAGGGAGAAAGCAATGGGGTCTGCTTCAGCTACAACATTGCCTCTCAGCATAGTATTGTTGCCCACTGTGTACAGAGCGCCCAGCATCTTGACAACCTCTACTTCCGACCAGGGGTCATAATCGGAGGGCGATAGCTTCACTTCGGCCTCTCCCCACTTAACGAGGTTTGCACGGAGGATAACCTTCTCTCGGACAAGACGCGGGTTGTAGTCGAATACATCACTATTGGGGGCTGGAAAGTGTTTGAAATTGTAGTTAAATATGCCGCCATCTTTTTCTTTGCTGGCCATGAGGGAGGGGAAGTCCTCTGAGTCCGGTTTTCCGGTCAATCTGGCGCGTACCTCAAAGAATCGCAGTCCATGCCTCTCTATATGCCCTTTCACAGAATTACCAGTGCGCTTGAACTCGATATTGGCTAATTTCTTGGGATACCCGAATTCCTCGCGGCCGACGGCCATCGCCATGTCGTTGGTTACCGGCATGGCCAGGCAGTAGTTGCCCTCCACACCTTTGAAGGTGGCTCGCAGGAAAAGGCCAGCTTCATAATAGGGTGGGCAGAAATTGGTCTTGGGATAGTATGCAACGAAGGCCATGGCGAGCGGCCTCCTGGTGGGCTTTAGCGGCGGCGGAAGCAGGCGCTTCACAATCTCCCGCTTAGTTTCCCACATAACGGTCAGCATTTCTGCACCGTAGAACTCGTATAATCCACCTTTGCTTCGAGCAATTCCTCCGAGTTCGTCGTATGATTTCACGAAACCCATGAGAGCCTCCTGACGACTCATGTTTATCCTACTCGTTAGCTAAGGAATGACATATGAATTGCTATCGCTTGGACCTTTTGGTGGAGCGGCGTCTGGGGCGCTTCGTTCCTATCCTAATGCTAAACATGGATTTCAAAGCCTTAGGCCCGGAGCCCATCAGCTTTCTTCCATCACGATATACACCCTCTATGCCGAGGATAGTTCCTAAACCCGGGATGAATCCGCCAATGCTCCTGGCGAGGCTCTTGGCATCTTTCTTCGCTCTGCTTACCGAATCGCCTCTAGTAGCCCGCTTTCTGCGGCCTGGTTGCCTTTTTGCCATGGCTATACCTCAGCATATTCCAACGGATGTGTATGATACCACATGAAATCCTTCTTGACTACAAGCGTTGTAGATTCCCGTTCGTGGTGAGCTTGTCGAACCATGAACGGGCCGTTCACCCTTAGACGGGCTCAGGGCGAACGGCCGATAGTCCATTTTCAAGGAAATGGTATACATTGAGCCCTACTCGACAATGGTAGCGTGATATGTTATGATTTTACCGAATTGCGTCAGTAATTATTCAAACCTTAAAGGGGGCAAAAATGCAGCAGCGCAAGATGATTGATATACCGCTGGGCACCGAGGTCAGGACAGCAATAAGGGCGCCTATTGATGGCGATTACGAGTTTGTAAAGCATATCGTCGATTCAAAATGCCAACCATCGGCTAAGGAGAGCAAGGTCTACAAGTTTCGGGGAGAGCTGTTGCCCCCGTGCCCCAAGTGTGGCAAGCGGGCTGTATGGAAGCTAGTTGAGTATAAGTTTGAGATACCGCCCGAGAGAAACAAGACCGAATACGTCCTCAAGGTAGTTAGAGGCGACCGCCCCAACGTTCCGTATCCCTCAGGGACCAAGCAAGCTAAGTGATAGCGGGATTCTGGCTGGTCGAGTCGGGCAAAGCTATCTGACTACATGCACTTCAGAATACCTCTAGCCCAGGGGCAGTCTCCGCAGGGCTGAGTGTATTCATAGCAGTCCTTGCGGAACACTGGGGAAAGCAGCGCGAAGCAACCCTCGGCATGAGGACAATCCCCACACGGGGCGAAGCCGAACTTATCCACGTTTCTGCGGAAGCTGCGATATTCTCTCGAATTCCATATCTCATTGAAACTCTGCTTCAGCACATTCCCGAAGCTTCTGCTGGTTATGCTTTTCTTTCTGTTGTTGACATAACATACATAGGAATGGTAGAGGTTGTTGCAGGGCCTGACGTAGCCGTCCCAGCTAATGAAGGCGATCCTGCTCTTCATGAAGCCGCATTCTCTCTGGCTTTTGGGTATTAGCGGCGGCAATTCTAGGCTAATGCGGTGTTTCCTGGCCCTGGCGCTGGTCTCGGCGAATATAGCGGCTATCTGCTCGGGGTCGGTGCCGTCTCTTGCCATCAGGTTCTTCAAGTTCAGCACCACATTCTGTTCCCGGGCTTTGGCCACTATATCATCAAGCAACTGGTACTTTTTCTGCAAACGCTCATCCCATTTCCGCAGTGGCTTAGGATTCCGGAGCTTGTCCTTCAGCGGGGGCACTCCGAAAAGGGCGCTGGCATAGTTCTCCACGTCGAGGTTTTCGAATGCCAAATTCAGGTTACGGCGTTTGGCTTCGGCAACTGCTTCGTTGAAAAGCTCGATAGCTTTGTCCGAGTTGTAGTCATACAAAACTTCCTTCGTCATCTCCTCGGTGTGAGGCAGCAGGTTGGTGACGATGATGAAGCTTATGTCGTGCTTCGCGGCGAGGTCGACAAGCTGCGGCAGCTCGGCGACGTTCTTTTTCATGGCGACGAATTCGAATCCAAGCCGGGGCGTTACGCTGCCCAGCGCCTTCTTAGCCTTATTCAGGAATCCGATATTTCTCAGCACCTCGTCGTAACTGGCCTGTTTTCTGATGTCGTTGAAGGTGGCGGGAGTGGCGCCGTCCATAGAGATGACGATGTCGTCGATGCCGGAGGCTACCAAGTCTTTAGCCATCTTCTGATTGATGAGCGTAGCATTGGTTGTAATGCTGAAGGTCCCGTTCGCAGGGAGATGTTTCTTGCCCAGGCGGATCATCTCGATGATGTTATCGTTCATGAGCGGCTCGCCGATGCCGATAACGTTGACTGATTCGAGTTCAGGGAAGACCGGCAGCAAAGCCTTGTAGGTCTCCAGGCTCATATCGCCCGAGTCCTCCATCAAGACTTTTCTCATGCACATATCACAATTGAGATTGCATCTTGAGGTGACTTCGATATTCAGTTTCCTGGGTCTGTCTTCCATATCAGCTGCCCTTATGCCTTCCTTTTAAAAAAGAGCGGCTGCAATCGCTCTCAGGCTAATTATAGCATCATTTGAGTTGCGGCTCAACGAGGCAGGGCGGGTCTTTTCGATTTGCGGGCTTTGGAGTAGGAGATGCCCCGGTTTTGGAGGATGCATAAACGAGGGGAAGAAAACGAGGCCCCGAGGCTAGCTTCATAAGCAGATTCCCCGGGGCCTCGAGAAAGGCCCGATGTCTGTCAGCAAACAATCCTGAAGATTACGGGACTGTTACCGAATTAGTTGTAATAATATTACTTGTCGAATCGTAGGTCCAGCCACTTAGCTGTATATTATCCACAGTGAAGGTAAACGTCGTCCCTGAGCGCGGCTTTCTTACGAGGTTCGATGTTAGGGTTACTTGCCCGCTGCTGTTGGTTAGCCCCGAGTCACTGTCGCTGGTGGCACCGCTCCAGTGCCCAGAGACTCTTGCCCCTGACACCGGATTACCGGCTGCGTCAACAACAGTCACAGTTGCAGTTGCATATTTGTATGACCCACTAGACTTGAGCGCCATGGCAATGCTCTTTACATGCATATTGTTGACTGCGGCTGGACTCGTGGTGCCGGATGCCTCTGCGGATTTCGCTCCCTCGTTACCGGCGTTATCCACTGCTGAGACAACGTAGTAGTAGGTGGTGGCCGCTGTGAGGCCGGTGTCCGAGTAAGAGTTCAGTGTCGGCGAGGCTCTTAAAGTATATGGGCCACCAGATGTTGCACTCCGGTAGACGTTGTAGTGATTGAGGTCCGAATCCGCGTTTGCAGTCCAGGTGAGGTTCAACTGGCTGCTGCTCACCGGGGCAACTGTCAGGCCAGTGACCTGAGCCGGGGGTGTAGTGTCCACGGTAACGGTGGCTGTGCCGCTCGCAGGAGACGCATTGGTAGCAGCGGCATTAACTGTTATGGTATATTGCCCATCTGCCGAAGCCGTTACTCCCCAAGAAGTCGTTGCCGAGGCTTTACCTGCAATATCTCCCAGTGACGTCGTCGGGTCTCCTGTGCTTAATCCTGAAGGCAGCACTATGGTGGCTGTCACTGCAGTCGCTGTGGCCTCTCCCGAATTGGTAACTGTGGCCTGTACGGTGAAGCTCGTTGCATTGGTCAGGCTGGGAGCCGAAACACTGACTGATAATGACGGTGGTTGCGGTGCTGCCGGTGCAACTGCTTTATATGCGTTGATCCTGCCATAGTGCCAGTAAGTGCCTGTGCCTGCAATTGCATCTGCTGTACTCTCGATGCGACTGCGAACACTGGTATTGCTTGTTCCATAGCCAGTGGACCAGAGAAGGCCGGCGAGCCCAGCAACAAAGGGGGTTGCCATCGAGGTCCCACTCAAGTAGCCGTAATTCATGGTGCCAATCGAATTGGAGTGAATGGGCAAGGAGGAATCGATGCTTACACCCGGCGCGGCGACACC
>Ga0315281_10001797_pt1 | contig 31790 bp, 20 predicted proteins | sample YL17G07_0_MG_FD_204540 | JGI IMG/M metagenome (GOLD analysis project Ga0315281, IMG submission 204540) | Sediment microbial communities from Yellowstone Lake, YNP, Wyoming, USA - YL17G07_0 | ecosystem: Environmental > Aquatic > Freshwater > Lake > Sediment | place: USA: Wyoming | collected...
TGTGGCGATCATCTCGGACACCTTGTCGCCCGGCAACTGGCCGCCTTCGCCCGGCTTCGCGCCTTGCGCGATCTTGATCTGCAGCACTTCCGCGTTGACCAGGTAGTGCGGCGTGACGCCGAAGCGTCCAGACGCCACCTGCTTGATCTTGGACATCTTGACCGTGCCGTAGCGCTTGGGGTCTTCGCCGCCCTCGCCCGAGTTGGAGCGCCCGCCCAAGCGGTTCATGGCTTCCGCCAGCGCCTCGTGCGCCTCGGGGGAGAGCGCGCCCAGGCTCATACCGGCCGAGTCGAAGCGCTTCAGGATGGCTTCCAGCGGCTCGACTTGTGCCACGTCGATAGCCGCCTGATCCATCTTGAGCTGCATCAGGTCGCGCAGCATGGCGACCGGACGGTCGTTCACGAGCTGCGCATATTTCAGGTATTCGTCGTACTCGCCGCCCTGCACCGCCTTTTGCAACTGGGTGACGACATCCGGGTTGTAGGCGTGGAACTCGCCGCCGAAGATGAACTTCAGCAGCCCGCCCTGGCCGATCGGCCGCATCGGGTTGAAAGCGTTCTGCGTCAGTTTTTTCTGATCCGCCTCGAAGTCATCGAAGTTCGCGCCGCCGACGCGGCTCACCGTGCCCGGCAGGCACAGATCGATGACCTCGGCATGAATGCCGACCGCCTCGAACAACTGTGCGCCGCGGTAGCTCGCCACGGTGGAAATGCCCATCTTCGACAGTATCTTCAGCAGCCCCTTGTTCATGCCCTTGCGGTAGTTGCTCAGCGCCACTTCCGGCTTCAGCGTGACCTCGCTGCTGCGCACCAGATCGAGGATCGCCTGGTAGGCCAGGTACGGATAAACCGCCGTGGCGCCGTAGCCGATCAGGCAACCGAAGTGGTGCGGGTCGCGCACGGTGCCGCTTTCCACCACAATGTTTGCATCGCAGCGCAGCCCGGCGCGGATCAAGGCATGGTGCACGCAGCCGGTGGCGAAAAGCGCGTGAACTGGCAACTTGCTCTTGCCGATGGCGCGGTCCGACAGCACCACGATCACGGAGCCGGCGCGCACCGCGTCCACCGCCGCTTGCGCCAGCGACTCCAGCGCCTGGCGCAGGTTCGCCCGCGCCGGATCGTAGTTGAGGTCGAGCCGAATGCTGCGGTAACCGTCCTCATCCAGCGTGGTCAGAGCGACGAACTTGTCGTGGCTCAACAATGGCGAGGAGACTTCCAGGCGCCCGGCATGCTGCGGCGTTTCTTCGAACAGGTTGCGCTCGCGCCCGAAACAGGTGTTGAGCGACATCACGATGGCTTCGCGGATCGGGTCGATCGGCGGGTTGGTCACCTGTGCGAACTGCTGGCGCAGGTAGTCGTAAGGCGAACGCACCTGCTGCGACAGCACCGCCATGGGAGTGTCGTCGCCCATGGAACCGATCGCTTCCTGACCGTCGTCGGCCAGCACGCGCAGCACCTGGTCGCGCTCTTCGAAAGTGATCTGGAACAATTTCTGGCTGACCTGCAGCATGTCGGCGTCCATGGCCGCAAGCGCCGCGTCCTCGTCCAGCCCCAGTTCGAGTTGCCGCGCATTATCCTTGAGCCAGTCGCGATAGGGCTGAGCCGATTTGAGCTGGCGGTCGATATCTTCCGGCAACAGCAAGGTGCCGGTCTGCAAATCCACCGCGATGATCTGGCCGGGCCTGACGCGGCCCTTGCTCACCACGTCCTCCGGCGCGTAGGGCCACACGCCGATCTCGGAGGCGATGGTGAAGTGGCGGTCGCGCGTCACCACGTAGCGCGCCGGACGCAGGCCGTTGCGGTCGAGTATGCAGGCGCCGTAGCGGCCATCGGTCAGCACCACACCGGCGGGGCCGTCCCACGGCTCCATGTGCATGGAGTTGTATTCGTAGAAGGCGCGCACTTCCGGGTCCATGCTGTCCACGTTCTGCCACGCCGGCGGAATCATCAGGCGTAGCGCGCGGAACAAGCCCACGCCGCCCATCACCAGCCCCTCCAGCATGTTGTCCATGCTGTAAGAGTCGGAGCCGGTCATGGACACAATAGGCCGCACGTCTTCCATGTCGGGGAGCAAGGCCGACGCGAACTTCCGCTCGCGCGCCCGCGACCAGTTGCGGTTGCCCTGCAAGGTATTGATCTCGCCGTTGTGGGCGAGATAGCGGAACGGCTGCGCGAGACGCCAGTCGGGCCAGGTATTGGTGGAAAAACGCTGGTGGTAGACCGCGAGACTGGAAGCGAAACGCTCGTCGTTCAGGTCCGGGTAGAACACCGCGAGATTGGCCGGCGTCACCAGCCCCTTGTAACCGATCACGTGCCCGGACAGCGTGGGCAGGTAGAAAGTCCCGTCGTCGACACCAAGCGCCTTTTCGGCACGGCGGCGCGCGACATACAGCCGGCGCTCGAACGCTTCCGCGCTCATGGCATCGGGGCAATTGACGAAAAGCTGTTCGATTTTGGGCAGGGTGGCAAGCGCGTACTCACCGCAAGCGCTGGGGTCCACCGGGACCGCACGCAACCCCGCAAACCCCAGCCCCTGCCGCTCCAGCTCGGCACGCAGGCACTCGCGCGCCGTGGCGGCGAGCTTGGCGTCCTGGCTCAGAAAAACCAGACCCGCCGCATAATGTTTGCCAAGCTGGAAACCGGATTCCGCTGCGACAGCGCGCAGGAATACATCGGGCTTCCTGAACAACAACCCGCAACCGTCGCCCGACTTGCCGTCCGCCGCCACCGCGCCGCGGTGCGTCAAGCAGGCCAGCGAACTGATCGCCGTCTGCACCAGCCAGTGGCTCGGCTTGTCGTCCATCTGCGCCATCAAGCCGAAGCCGCAACTGTCCTGCTCAAAATCCGGACGATAAAGAGTACCGTCCAACCAGCGCTGTCTGTCCATCAACCAAGCCCGAAAATCAAGTGAAAAGTGCTCGATTTTACCCGCAACGCGGCAATCCGGCAACGGCGTGAGCGGAGTCGGAGCTTTGCGGGTGCAGGACGCCCCCCGGCTTTCCGGCGAACGGCCATTGCCTTGCCTCCAGGACGCTTTGAGGATGGGCAAATAATATCCCGCACCCGCTCAAGTCTCGCCGGAACATGCCGAAATAGGGGTGTAAAGCCGCGTGCCGCCAGCTCCATGCCACAAACCGATGCAGGCGGCATGCTTAAAACAGTTGCGCGAGACTCGATATTGCGCTTTAATTTCGCGCTATTACCTGCGTTTTCTAAAGACAAGCTTTAGTTGCAAGCGCCACCGGCTGCACACCGCACTCAAGGAGAAGTCAATTGCTAGCTAACATCAACCGCCAACTCTTCGGAAAATTATGGCTTCTTATCGCGTTAGGGGTGGCGGGTTCGCTGGCCGGTTGCGGCGGGGGCGGGGCGGCCGGGCCGGGTGCTCCCACCCCTACCGGTACGGCTACCCCGCCGGCTACGTCGATACAGCTGCTCGTAAGCAGCCAGCAACTCGCATCTTCAGGCGTTGGCACCGTCGACGTGTGGGCAGTGGTTCTGGATAGCAGGAACGTGGCGATATCCGGCTCGCCGGTGGGTTTCCAGGTTGTCGACCCGAGCGGGACGGCTTTCATGAGCAACGTCAGTGGCGGTGTTACGGACAGCAACGGGCTGGTGATCGCCAAGTTGAATCTCGGCACCAACAAGTCCAATCGCACCATTACCCTGACGGCCACATCCGGATCCGCAATTGGGACAAACGCGGTTGAGGTTACCGGGACCAAACTGTCCATCAGCGGCAGCAGCGCGCTTGTCCTGGGTTCGACAACCCCGCTCCAGATCAGCCTCAAGGATGCCGGGGGCAATGCGATCAGGTATGCGCAGGTGAACATTTTGTCGGCGAAAGGCAACCCATTGAGTCCTTCCACGGGTACGACGAATGACCAGGGGCAGTTGACTACGACTGTAACCGGCTCGGTTCCGGGAACGGACACCATTACCGCTTCCGGATTTGGAACATCCGCATCGCAAACCGTTTCAGTAAGCGGGTCCAGCTTCACGTTTGGCACGCCCGCTCCAAACGCCCAGATTTCTGTTAACACCCTGACCCCGATTGTCGTGAATTGGTCGGAGAACGGGGTCTTGCAAATCGGGAAGACCGTCGATTTCTCTGCCACGCGCGGTACGCTTTCTGCGACCAGCGCGGTGACCGATGGCTCCGGCAATGCAACGGTTACGATCAACTCGTCTTCCACCGGCCTTTCGACCATTACCGCGTCTGGCCGGGTTGCCGCACCGGCGACTTCGCCGTCCAACGCCATCAGCGTGCTGTTCATAACAAACAACGCGGCAAGTGTGAATGTCCAGGCCGGCAAGACGACGTTGCCGATCAATACCTCGGGTTCCACCTCCAGTTTCTCGACCATTTCGGCGACCGTGCGCGATGGGGCGAACAATCTGGTTAAAGGCGCGCGCGTGGTGTTCCAGATCGCCCAGGATTCCACTGGCGGATCGTTGACGGTGGGTGGCGTTGCAACTACCGATGTTTCAGGCACGGCGGCTGTGGATTATATCGCGGGAACCATTTCCAGCGCCCAAAATGGCGTCGTGGTCACGGCCACGGTGACCGACGTGAATGGGGTTCCGGTTTCCGGCGTGACCGGCTCGGTGAACCTTACGGTAGGTGGACAGTCATTGTTCGTGAGGCTGCAAACTGACAATTCGATTGTTGACACCCGGATACCGAACCTGATCAAGACCTACTCGGCGGCGGTGACGGATGCCGCCGGCAATCCCGTCCCCAACATCACGGTCCAGTTTACGCTCAAGCCCCGCCAGCACCTGTTGGCGGAGGATTACGCCTACTACAAGGGCTATTGGTCCTGGTGCGATGGAACTGCAGGGTCCGGTTGTACAACTGCGGTATGGCAGAAGGTGATAACCACGGCTCCTGCTGAGTGGGGATGCTATAACGAGGATGTCAACTACAATGGCATACTGGATGCCGGGGAAGACTACAACGGCAACGGCCTGCTGACCCCGGGTAACGTGGCAGTACCGTTACCGATGTCTCCGGTTTTGCCTTGGCCAAAATCGAGTACGCAAAAGCCTATGCACATTGGGCGCAGGTTACACTCAGGGCCACGGTAGGGGGGACCGTTGCGGGCACGGAATCGTCCGATACGACGAGTTTTGAGCTCCCCGGCCTTGCTTCGGATTATACGTCCCTAAGCAGTACGCCTCCCGGTCAGCCCAGCCCGTTTGGTATGGGAACAGCATGCAGCCAGGGCAACTAGCAGGCAGCGCACCAGGGATGGGTTGAGCGGCGCGATACCCATCCCTGGCGGGGAAGCCAGGCAAGCCGCATTGGTCGCCCGCTTCCAACTGTTTGAGCGTTCGCACACCAGTTATTCGGCCACCCTCGGGTGGCCGTTTTCATGGTATTCAGCAGGTGGCGTTCACAAGCGTTGGCAGTGAAGACCCCGTTGTCCGCCCACCATCCCTAAACCCCTTCCTCCACCGCAAACAGCCTGCGGTATTCCTTGATCGCATAGCGGTCGGTCATGCCGGCGATGTAGTCGGCAATGGCGCGCGCCCTATCCGCCCTGGCCTTTTCCTGGTACTGCGCCGGCAGCAGGCGCGGGGTTTCCATGAAGGCTTCGAACAGTTCGCGCACGATGCGCTGGGCCTTGGCGGTCATGCGGGAGACCTGGTAGTGCTGATAGAGCTGGCTGCGCAGGAACTGCTTGAGTTCGTGCTGCTCGCCCCGGATGTCCGGGCTGAAGGCGGCCAGCGGAGGGGCGGCGCGCACGTCGTGGAGGCTGGCGGGGGCGGCGGCGGCGATGTTGTGCCGGGTTTGCGCGATGAGGTCGGATACCAGCGTGCCTATCATGCGCCGCACGGTTTCGTGCACCAGGCGGCGCCCGGCGAGTTTTGGATAGCAGCGCTGCGCATCTTCCCTGTGGCGCGCGAAGATGCCCACGCCGCTCAACGCATCGATGTCGATCAGGCCGGAGCGCAGGCCGTCGTCGACGTCGTGGTTGTTGTAGGCGATCTCGTCCGCCAGATTGGTCAGCTGCGCTTCCAGCGACGGACGCTGGTCGAGCAGGAAGCGCTCGCCAACGTCGCCCAGCAGCCTTGCGTTGGGCAGGGAGCAGTGCTTGAGTATGCCTTCGCGCGTCTCGAAACACAGATTCAGCCCGTCGAACCCGGCGTAGCGCTCCTCCAGCAATTCGACCACGCGCAGCGATTGCAGGTTGTGCTCGAAGCCGCCATGGTCTTTCATGCAGGCGTTGAGCGCGTCCTGCCCGGCGTGGCCAAAAGGCGTGTGGCCGAGGTCGTGGGCGAGCGCCACAGCCTCCACCAGATCCTCGTTGAGCCCCAGATTGCGCGCGACGGAGCGGCCGATCTGTGCGACCTCCAGGCTGTGGGTCAAACGTGTGCGGAACAGGTCGCCTTCGTGGTTGACGAATACCTGCGTCTTGTATTCCAGACGTCGGAAGGCGGTGGAGTGGATGATGCGGTCGCGGTCGCGCTGGAATTCGGTGCGCCCGGAAGGCGGCGGCTCGATGATGCGCCGGCCGCGCGTATTGTGCTGGCCTACCGCGTAGGCGGCGGGTTCAGGCATGGGTGCCCAGGCCTGTGAGCGTTTCTTGCAGGGCCTGTGCCGGCACCTCGGCGGTGATGAAGGCCACGCCGATGCTCCGCAACAGGATGAAGCGCATCTTCCCGCCTTCGACCTTTTTGTCCAGCCCCATCATGCGCAGGTAGTTTTCAGGGCGCAGGTCGGGCGCGCAGGTCGGCAAGCGGGCCTTGGCGAATAGCGCGCGGATGCGCTCCACCGCTGCCTCGTCGATGAGTCCCATGCGACGCGACAGGTCGGCCGCCAGCACCGTGCCCGCGGCTACCGCCTCGCCGTGCAGCCAGTTGCCGTAGCCCATGCCGGTTTCGATGGCATGGCCGAAGGTGTGGCCGAGGTTGAGCAGCGCGCGCTGGCCGGTTTCGTGTTCGTCGGCCGCAACGACGGCCGCCTTGTTCTCGCAGGAACGCTTGATGGCGTAGCTCAGCGCGCCGTGGTCCCGCGCGAGCAGCTTTTCCATATTCTGCTCCAGCCAGTCGAAAAACGCCGGGTCGCGGATCAGCCCGTACTTGATGACCTCGGCCATGCCGGCAGCCAACTCGCGGTCGGGCAGCGTGTCCAGTGTTGTGGTGTCGGCCAGCACCAGCTTGGGCTGGTAGAAGGCGCCTATCATGTTCTTGCCGAGTGGATGGTTGATGCCGGTCTTGCCTCCGACCGAGGAGTCGACCTGCGCCAGCAGCGTGGTCGGGACCTGGATGAATGGCACGCCGCGCAGATAGGTGGCGGCGGCAAAGCCGGTCAGGTCGCCGATGACGCCGCCGCCCAGCGCGATCAATGTGGTCTTGCGCTCGCAGCGGTTGCGCAGCAGGGCGTCGAAAATCAGGTTGAGGGTTTCCCAGGTCTTGTACTGTTCCCCGTCGGGCAGGATGATGGGAATGACTTTGACGCCGTGTTGCGTCAGGCCCTGTGACAGCAGTTCAAGATACAGCGGGGCGACAGTGGTGTTGGTGACGATGGCAACGTGCTTCTGCGGCAGGTGCGGCAGAATCAGGCCGGGGTCGGACAGCAGCTTTGCCCCGATCAGGATGGGGTAGCTGCGTTCCTTGAAGTCTACGGTAAGTGTCTGCATGAGGGTGCCGTGATGAATGATGTGAGCGTAACGCCCGCTCAGCAATCCAGTTGCTCAAGCTTCTGTTCGAGCTGGTGCACCAGGTTTTGCACGCTTTGCCTGCTGGTGTCGGCGGTGATGTGGGCGACTTCCCGATAAAGCGGGTCGCGCTGCTGAAACAGCTCGGCCAGGCGTGCCCGCGGGTCGGCGGTCTGCAACAGCGGACGGCCGCGGTCGTGGCGCGTGCGCAACCACAGATCGTCCACGCTGGCGCGCAGGTAAACCACCGTCCCGTGCCCATGCAGGGTTTCCCGGTTCTGCGGGCTGAGTACCGCGCCGCCGCCGGTGGCAAGCACGATGTCCTGTTTGCTGGCCAGCTCCTCTATCATCGTCTGTTCCCGGCTGCGAAAGCCCGCCTCGCCCTCGATGTCGAAAATCAGCGGGATGTTGACGCCGGTGCGGCGCTCGATTTCGTGGTCGGAGTCGTAGAAGGTCTTGCCGAGGTGCTTGGCGAGCAGCTTGCCGACCGTGGTTTTGCCGGCGCCCATGAGGCCTACGAGGAAGATGTTGCCCGCTTTCATGCCCGCTATTGTAGCGCAGGAAAAGCGGCGGCGACAGGGCGCCCCGCGGGTCGCCGGTGCAGGTGGGTCAGCGTGCGATCAGGTTATCCTTGAGGATTTTCGGCGTGACGAAAATGAGCAGTTCCGTCTTCTCGTCCCGGTTGCCCTTCTGGCGGAACAGGGCGCCCAGGTAGGGCACGTCCCCCAGCACCGGTACCTTGGTCACGGATTCCTTCAGGTCCTGCGTGTAGATGCCGCCGATGACCACGGTGCCGCCGTTTTCCACCAGCACCTGGGTGGTGATCTGTTTGGTGTCGATGGCAGGGCCGGCGACCGTGTCCGTGCCGCGGCTGTCCTTGTTCACCTTGAGATCCATGATGATGTTGTCGTCGGGCGTGATCTGCGGTTTCACCTTCAGGCTCAGCACCGCCTTCTTGAAGGAAATGCTCGTCGACCCGCTGCTGGAAGCCTGCAGATAGGGGATTTCCGTTCCCTGCTCTATGGTCGCCTCGGACTGGTCGGCGGTCAGCACGCGCGGGTTGGAGATGATCTTGCCCTTGCCGTCGGCCTGCAGCGCGGAGATCTCGAGGTTGAGGAGACGCGAGGCACCCTCGTTGAACAGCACCAGAGCCAGCGAGCCGGGGGTTGCGCCGCCGATGGCCGCTGCCGCGAGGTTGACGTTGAGCGAGTCCTGGAAGCTGGGAGTGGTGCTTATTTGGCCGGTATGTGCCCCAACGTCGGCGAGGGTTCCGCCGGTTACGACAACCTGTTTCTTGCCGCCGATATTGGAAAGACGGTCGCCGGTTCCGGCCATGTCATGGATGCCAAGGCGCACGCCGAGGTTCTTGCTGAAGGAGTCGGACGCCTCGACGATGCGCGAATCGATCAGCACCTGCTTCACGGCAACGTCGATCTGGTTGATCAGCCTGCGGATCTCCTCGAGTTTGCTCGGCGTGTCCTGCACGAACAGCGTGTTGGTGCGCTCGTCGATCACGGCGCTGCCGCGCTTGGAGAGCAGTTTCTGCTTCTCTTCGGAGAGGATTTTCTTGAACGCTTCCGCCTTCTGGTATTTGAGCTGGAAGCTCTCGGTCTGCAGCGGTTCCAGGTCGGATATCTGCTGCTTGGCCTCGAGTTCAAGTTTCTCGCGGGTGCTCAGTTCGTCGGCCGGCGCGATCCAGATCACGCTGCCGTTCTTGCGCATGGCCAGGCCCTTGCTCTGCAGGATGATGTCCAGTGCCTGGTCCCAGGGGACGTCCTTGAGGCGCAGCGTCAGGTTGCCGGAGACGGTGTCGCTGGTGATGATGTTGAAGCCGGTGAAGTCGGCGATGACCTGCAGCACCGAGCGCACTTCCACGTTCTGGAAGTTGAGCGACAGCTTCTCCCCGGTGTACTTGGGCTTGGAACCCTGCGCCAGCTTGTTCGGGTCTTCCGACACCGGTTTGACTTCGAGGATGAACTGGGTGTCGGTCTGGTAGGCCGAATGCTCCCAAAGTCCCTTGGGCTCGATCACCATGCGCACGTTGCCGCCCTGGTTGTAGGCCTCCACCATCTGCACCGGAGTGCCGAAATCGAGCACGTCGAGGCGGCGTTCCAGGTTGCGCGGCAGCGAGGTGTTCATGAAATCGATCACGATGTTCTTGCCCTGCTGGCGGATGTCGATGCCGACGCCGGTGTCGGAAAGGTTGACCACCACCCGCCCTTCGCCGGCCTTGCCGCGGCGGAAGTCGATTTCGCGCACGCTGTGCTTGCTGGCGCTGGGTTTGGCTTCCGCGAAGCGCGCTGTAATGCCCGCCGGTGTGCCCGCCGCCTCTGCGCCCTGCAGGACGATCAACAGCCGCTTGCCTTCAAGGCGCGTGTCGTATTGGACTGTTTTGGAGAGGTTCATCACCAGGCGTGTGCGGCTGCCGGCCTGGACGATGTTCAGGCCGCGTAGCGGACCTTCGTCCACGGTGAGCGAATTCTTGCCCAGCGCATTGGCGGTATTCGGGAAATCCAGGGCGATGCGTGGCGGATTGTTGATGCTGAAACCGGCCGGCACGCCTTGCAGCGCCTGTTTCATGCCTATCCTGACGAGGACTTTGCCGCCTTGCATGGTGGAGAAATCGATGCTTTCGATGGCGTTTTGCGCGGCCGGGTCCGCGTCGGCGGCATGGGATGTCGTGCCGGCCAGAACCAGCGCCACTATACCCAACGCGCAATACAGCCGGTTTGTCAGTCTTCTCGAAAGCATATTCATGGCAGCCTCTAAAGTTCTATTCTTGCAGGTTAATGCTGGCAGTGCGTTCAGTCCAGTCTCCGCCGCTGTCCTGAACGATTTCCTTAAGCGTGATTTCGGTTTCGCTTACCGTCGTGATGACGCCGAAGTTCTGCCCCATATGATTGCCGCTGCGCACGCGGTAGAGAGTGTTGTCCGGCGTTTTTACAAGCGCGTAGGTGACCCTGTTCTGCTGCAGCGTGCCCACCATCTTGAGGCTTTCCAGCGGATAGGACTCGAGCGGTTCCCTGGGGCGGTTGAGGTCGGGTTGCAAGCCTCCGCCACCGGTCTTGGATTGCTGCAATTTGCGCGGCTTGAACGGGTCGGGCAGTTCGAACGCATTGTATACGAAGGGCTCATAGCCTTTTACTTCGGGCAATGGCTCGATCTTGCCGCGCAGCCCCTGGCCCGAGTCCTTGACGAATTGCTCGAGGTCCTGATGCTGCCCGCCGCTGCAGGCCGTCAGTGCCAGGCTGAAGCATATTGCGAGGGCGCGTCTCATTTCTTGGCCTCCTTGGCCTTCTTCTTCTGGGAGGCGACTTCGTCTTCATCGAGATAGCGGTAGGTTCTGACCACGGCCTCCATGGCCAGCCCGACGTCCTTGCCGCCGGTGATATTCACGTCGTGCAGGGTGACGATGCGCGACAAGCGCGAAATGTCGCTGGCGAAGGCGCCGAGGTCGTGGTAGCCGCCGGTCACCTTGATGCCGATCGGCCGTTCGGCATAGAACTCCGTCACCGTCTCGGCGGCGGCGGGCTTGAATAACTCGAACTGCAGCCCGCGCCCAAGCCCGGCCTGGTTGATGTCGGTCAGCAGTGCGTCCATTTCCGATTTGTTGGGCAACTGCTTGAGCAGGGCGCCGAACGATTGCTCGATGTCCTTCAACTGCTGCCTGTAGGTGTCGAGGTTGACGGCCTGTTTCTTTTTGTTCAGGAAAGTCTCGCGCAGCTTGGCTTCCTCCCCCTTGGCAATATCCAGTTCGCCCAGTTGCCCGCTCCAGTCGAACCAGTAGCCGCCAAACAGGATGAGCAGGAACAGCAAGGCCAGCGCCGCCGCCTTGGGCAGGGGCTGCCAGTTGGGAATGTCCTTGAGATTCAGTTTGTTCAGGTCTTCCAGCTTCATGGTTTGCCCCCGGCTGCCTTGGTCGGGGCCTTTCTTTCACCGGCCTTGGCATCACCCTCTTCTCCGCCAGGCGCGGTCAGTTTCAGGTTCAGGGAAAACTCGTTGGCGCGCACCCCGTTGACCGTGGCCGCCTTGATTTCGATCAGCTCCGGCGCTTCGAGCCAAGGCGAGGCTTCGAGGTTGCGCATCAGGGTGGAAACGCGCGCGCTGGACTGGGCATAGCCCTGCAGGTTGATCGCGTTTCCGGTCTGCTTGACCTGCTTCAGATAGATGCCTTCAGGCAGCTGGCGCACCATTTGATCCAGCAGGTGAACAACCTGGGCGCGGTTACCCTGCAGCAGCTCGACCACTTTCTTGCGCGCCAGCAAGGCCTGGGTCTGCTCCTTGAGTTTCTTGATTTCTTCGATTTCCTTGTCGAGCTTGGTAATTTCGCCGGTAAGGTATGTGTTGCGGCCGGCCTGGACGTCCTTCATCCCGCTGATGACGGTGTGCACCAGCAGCACCGACACCAAGCCAAGTATGCCGACGCCGGCCAGCAGAACAGTGAACTGCCGCTGCCGGGCGGCGCGTTTCAGCTCGCGGTGTGGGAGCAGGTTGACGCGTATCATCAGTCAAACCTCCGCATGGCCAGCCCGCATGCAATCAGCAGGGCGGGTGCATCGGCGGTCAGTTGCCTGGGCCTCACCCGCGGCGACAGGGCCATGTTGGCGAAAGGATTGGCAATCATGGTGCTGACCTGGGTGCGCCCGGCGACGGTTTCGTCCAGGCCTTGGATCATGGCGCAGCCACCCGCCAGCAGAATATGGTCGACACGGTTGTACTGGGTGGACGAAAAGAAGAACTGCAGGGCGCGCGTCACTTCCAGCGCCAGCGTATCCATGAACGGCTGCAGCACCTCCGGCTCGTAGTTTTCGGGCAGGCCGCCGTTGCGTTTGGCGAGATCGGCTTCCTCGGACGAGAGGCTGTAGCGGCGCTGAATTTCCTGGGTCAACTGGCTGCCGCCGAAGGATTGCTCGCGCATGTATACCGACTGGTTGTTGTGCAGCACGTTGATGTGCATCATCGCGGCCCCGATATCCACGATCGCCACCGTCTGGTCCTTGCCGGCGTTGGGTAGCTGGTGCGCAATCAGTTCGTACGCGGTCTGCGTGGCGAACGATTCGACGTCCATCACCAGCGCCTTGAGGCCCGCCGCCTCTGCTGCGGCAACGCGGTCCTCGACTTTTTCCTTGCGCGAAGCCGCGATCAGGACCTCGACCTCGTCGGCGTTGCCCGGCGATGGGCCAAGCACCTGGAAGTCGAGATTGACCTCGTCCAGGGCAAACGGGATATATTGGTTCGCCTCGGTTTCCACCTGAAGCTCCATCTCGTCCTCGCGCAAGCCGACGGGCACCACGATCTTCTTGGTGATAACCGCCGAGGCAGGCAATGCCAGGGCGACGTTTTTTATGCGCGTGCCCAGTCTTTTCCAGGCGCGTTTGGTCGCTTCGGAAACCGCTTCCAGATTGGCGATGTTGCCGTCGACCACGGAGTCTTTCGGCAGCGCCTCGATCGCATAGCGCTCGACCCGATACAGGTTCTTGCCGGCATCGCTGATTTCGACCATCTTGACCGCCGACGAGCTGATGTCGACCCCGATCAAAGGCGGTGATTTGGCTTTCAGAAAATCAAATTGCAACTGAATTTTCCTTTGTTTCCATGGCGAATTATATGCAATACGTATAATTTACGTTAGATGCTAACAACAACCCTATGCAGTGTAAAGCATTTTTTTGCGCCGGGATGCCCGGCTGGCGCGCGGATTTTCTTTTGTATATCGTTAACGCCTATAATCGGCAAAACTTTAAGAACTTTTTTCATCAGCAGAAGCGCTTCATGTTTACACGTTGGTGGTACTACCCCGTTGTTGCGGTGTTTGGCCTCGGTCTGTTGTCGGCGATATTGCTCGCCTTGGCGGCGATACTGGTCTATCCGAATCTACCCTCCCTGGAAGTGCTGACCGACTACCAGCCCAAGGTTCCGTTACGCGTGTACACCGCCGACGGCGCGCTCATCGGGGAGTTTGGCGAGGAGCGGCGCGCGGTGGTGAAGATCAATGCAGTGCCGCCCATGATGCGCCAGGCCATCCTGGCCGCCGAGGACGAGCGCTTCTACCGGCACGGCGGGGTGGATTACATCGGCGTGGTACGCGCCGCGGTTTCCAACCTGACATCGGGCGGTGCGCGTGAAGGCGCCAGCACGATTACCATGCAGGTGGCGCGCAACTTCTTCCTGTCCAGCGAGAAGACCCTGACGCGCAAGTTCAGCGAGGCGCTGCTTGCGCTCAAGATCGAGCACAACCTGGGCAAGGATCAGATACTGGAACTTTACATCAACCAGATTTATCTCGGGCAGCGTTCCTACGGCTTCGCTTCCGCCGCGCAGGTGTATTTCGGCAAACCGCTCAAGGATCTGAGCCTGGGCGAGGTGGCCATGCTGGCCGGGTTGCCCAAGGCCCCCTCGCGCTACAATCCGGTGGTCAATTTCAACCGCGCCAAGACGCGCCAACTCTACGTGCTGCGACGCATGCACGAATTGAAGTACATCACCGATGTGCAGATGAAAGAGGCGCAGCAGCAACGCCTGGTCGTGCACAGGCAGGCGCAGGCCTATGAGGTGCAGGCGGACCATGTGGCCGAGATGGCGCGCCAGTTGATGGTCGAGCGCTACCAGGACGCGGCGTACAGCAAGGGTTTCAAGGTATACACCACGCTGCGCAGGGTGGACCAGGAGGCGGCCAGTCAGGCGCTATGGAGGGGGGTGCTGGACTATGACCAGCGCCATGGCTACCGCGGAGCCGAGGCTTACGTCGAAATGCCGCAAAAGGGCGCCAACCAGGAAGAGGCGCTGGACGATGCCCTGCAGGATATCGACGAAGTGGACGTTCTGGAGCCGGCGGTTGTATTGGCGTCCAGCCCGGCGAGAGTGAGGGCTTACCGCAAGGGCGGCGAAGCGATCGAAATCGGCGTGGATGGGCTGAAGTTCGCGCAAAGGATGCTGGGCGACAAGGCGCCGGAAACGGCGCGCATCCGCAGAGGCGCCCTGATTCGGGTGCTGCGGGATGAAAAGGGGAATTGGCAGATCGCCCAACTGCCCCAGGTGGAGGCGGCGTTCGTCTCCATGAACTCCGAAGATGGCGCGATCCGCGCCCTGGTCGGCGGCTTCGATTTCGGCCGCAACAAGTTCAACCATGTGACGCAAGCCTGGCGCCAGCCGGGTTCCAGTTTCAAACCGTTCGTCTACTCTTCGGCACTGGAAAAGGGTTTTACCGCGGCTACCGTAATCAATGACGCTCCGATCGTGATCGATCCGGCCGAAACCGGGGGCAAGTTGTGGGAGCCGAAAAATTTCGAGGGCGACTATTCCGGTCCGATTCGCTTGCGCACCGCGTTGACGAAGTCCAGAAACCTGGTGTCCATCCGCATTCTGCAGGCAATCGGCATACCTTACGCGCGGGACTACATCACCCGCTTCGGCTTCGATGCCGCGCAGCAGCCCCCTTACCTGACCATGGCTCTGGGGGCGGGATCGGTGACGCCATTCCAGATGGCGGCGGGCTATTCCGTGTTTGCCAACGGCGGCTATCAGGTCAAGCCCTACTACATAGAGCGCATCCTCGATGGACACGGCAAGGTGCTGGCACAGGCAAAACCGGTGCGCGCCGGCCAGGAAGCCGAACGGGTGATCGACCCGCGCAACGCCTTTATCATGACCAGCATCATGCACGATGTGGCGACACACGGCACCGCCGCGCGCGTTGCGCAACTGGGCCGCGGCGATCTGGCGGGCAAGACCGGTACCACCAACGACCAGCTGGATGCATGGTTCGCGGGTTTCCAGCCGCATGGGCTGGCCGCCATCGCCTGGATCGGTTTCGACCAGCCGCGCTCGCTGGGCGGGCGCGAAACGGGCGCGCAAGCCGCGCTGCCGATGTGGATCGGCTATATGGGGCGGGTGCTGAAAGGCGTTCCGGAGGCCGTGATGGCGGCGCCTGAAGGGGTCGTGGCGGTCAAGGTGGACGCGCAAACAGGTTTGCGGGTGGCGGGCGATCAGGAAGGCCTGGTGGAATACTTTTACCAGGAGAACCTTCCGCCCACCGGTGGACCTGGGGATCAGCCGGGGAGCGGCAGCAAGCCCTCGGAGGAAGTCAAGGACCAGTTGTTTTAGTTCGGGAGATTCCCTGGTGAGGCCAAAAGAGTTGGGCGCGAAGCGGCAACAGATGCGCGAGACCATCGCCCATCTTGCCGCCCGGCTCATGGCCGAGGACGGCATCCAGGACTACGCGGCGGCCAAGCGCAAGGCGGCGCGCCAGATCGGTGCCCCGGACACGCAGAGCTTGCCCGGCAATGACGAAATCGAACGGGCATTGCGGGCATACCAGGGCATCTACCAAAAGGATGAGCAGCGTCTGCGCCTGCGTGCGCTACGCGAGCTTGCGCTGTCGATGATGAACCTGCTCGCCGACTTCAATCCCCATCTCACCGGATCGGTGCTGAGCGGGACCGCTGCACGGCACGCCGACATCAATTTGCAGTTGTTCACCGACAACGAAAAAGACCTGGAGCATTTTCTGCTCAACAGGAAAATGGCCTATAGGCGCGGCGACAGGCGTTTTCGTGTTGGCGACGGCTATCGCAGCGTGCCGGTTTTTACGCTACCCGGTGAAGAGGCAGCCATCGACATCACGGTCCTGACCAGCGGCGATCTGCGCAACGCGCCGCGCGGACAAACAGGGGGAAGGCCGTTGGAGCGTGCCCGGGTCGATCAGGTTGAAGCATTGCTGGAGGGGCCATGATCATGGTGTGAGGATGTTTTCATGAGCAATCAAGACATTGATTTCAACACGCATTCACGGCAGAAAATCGTCATGGCAGTCGATAAAATGACACTGCTTCGAGCCGTACCAACCCGCGCCCAAACTTTTCCCTGCAAGTATCCGGCCTCGCAGAGGGCAAGCCGCTGGCTCGCCCTGGCATGGATACTGCTGTTCGGAGTTGCTTCTCCCGGGCCATGGTGCAGTAACCGGGTGGCCCGATACAAGGTTGAAACTGTGCATGTATTGAAACCAGGGAACAGTGCAATGACCGGTTGCCCTTCGAAACCAAGCCCCGTCGCCGTGCAGGCAGCATGATGATCCGGTTTTTCCGGCACTACGTGCCCACGTATACCCTGCTGCTGGTCGGCGTCGAGGGGCTGATACTGGTTGCGTCCATCTATCTCGGCGTTTCCACCCGCTTTATGGACGGGGGTATGCCTGATCCTGGTTCCACACAGTCCCTGTTGCCCATTGCGGTCGTATTCATGCTGGTGATGATAGTCACCATGACCGCTTTTGGCCTGTATGCCTGGGAGTGGATGGATGGCGCAAAGGAGATGCTGCAGCGCATGGCGGCAAGTTTTGTGGCCGGATTCACGGTGATGAGCCTGGTGTTCTATCTTTTTCCCGAGCTGTTTCTCGGGCGCGGAGCGTTTGCCATCGCTTTTCTGTTTGCCTTGGCCGGAGTGACGCTGGCGCGCCTCGCGTTTCTCAAATGGGCTCACCTGGACATCCTGAAAAAACGCGTACTGGTGCTCGGTACAGGCAGCCGGGCGGCGAAAATCGAAAGCATGTTCAAGTCGAGCCCGCGCGCGCACCGGGTGCATATCGTGGGCTATTTGCCGCTGTCGGGAACGCACCACTACGTGGAGCATTCCCGCGTACTGACGGAGCGGGGGCCGATCTCTGCCATCATCGACAAGCACAACATCGACGAAATCCTGATTGCGGTGCGCGACCGCCGCGGCGGCCTGCCCACCAGCGAGCTGCTGGAATGCAAGCTGGCCGGGATCAGCGTCATCGAGCTTTCGACTTTTTTCGAGCGTGAAAACGGCCAGTTGCAGCTGGAATCACTCAATGCGAGCTGGATGATACTGTCGGAAGGGTTTCGCCAGGGGCTGGCCAGGGACGCCGTAAAACGCGCTTTCGACCTGATTGCCAGCGGCTTGCTGCTACTTGGTTCGCTGCCGGTGATGACCCTCACCGCACTGCTGATTCGACTTGAAAGCAGCGGCCCGGTGCTCTACCGGCAGGAACGCATTGGCCAGCACGGCCGCCCCTTCACCATCTTCAAATTCCGCAGCATGCGGACGGACGCGGAGTCGGACGGCAAGCCAAAATGGGCTGGACAGAACGACGACCGTACCACGCCCGTCGGCCGCGTCATTCGCAAGCTGCGCATCGACGAACTGCCGCAGATTTTCAACGTGTTCATGGGCGAAATGAGTTTCGTCGGTCCGCGTCCGGAGCGGCCCTTCTTCGTGCGGCAGCTGGTCAAGGAAATTCCGTACTACGCCTCGCGCCACAGCGTCAAGCCCGGCATCACCGGCTGGGCCCAGGTGCGCTACTCCTACGGGGCCAGCATTGAGGATGCCATCGAGAAATTGCAATATGATCTGTATTATGTAAAGAATCACAGTCTGTTTCTGGACCTGATGATCCTGTTCCAAACCGCGCAAGTGGTCTTGTGGGGTAAGGGGGCGCGGTAATCCCATTTGAGCCTGGTTGAATGAGCGGATGAGCATCGATATTGCGGCGGTCAGCTACGCCACTGCTGCGCTGGCGTTCCTGTTTCTTGGCGTAACTCTACTGATCGGCTCGCGCAGGCGGCCGCAGGGGATGCTGTTGTCGCTGGCCGCGGTGGTGTGCGCGCTTTGGGCCGCAGCCACGGCTTACGGCTCCACCTATGGCGAGGCCGTGGTGCTGGTCAGTGCACTGGAGCCGGCGCGCAGCGCCGCGTGGTTTCTGTTCCTGCTCAAGGTGCTGGCGCTGCCCGGGACGGCGGCGAACGGACACCCCAATCCTTCCCGGAACCGTCTCGTCGCGGCCCTGCTGGCGTTCAGCCTCGCACTGCTGGCAGTGACGGTCTATGTGCATGCCGGGAGTCCGGCCGCGGCGCAATTCGCGTTCTTCAGCGACATCGTGGGCCGCGTGATGCTTGCGGTTGGGGGGCTGGTGCTGGTGGAGCAACTGTTCCGCAACGCTTCGGTCGAGCGGCGCTGGGGCATCAAGTATCTGTGCCTGGGCCTGGGCGGCATGTTCGCCTACGATTTCTTTCTCTACTCCGACGCCATGCTGTTCCGCCATGTCGATGGGGAGCTGTGGGCGGCCAGGGGCATCGTCAATGCGCTGACGGTACCCCTCATCATGGTTTCCGCGGCACGCAACCCGCAATGGGAGCTGGACGTCCACGTGTCCAGACGCGTCGCCTTCCACACCGTGGCACTGCTGGGCGCCGGGGTATACCTGCTGTTCATGGCGGCGGCCGGCTACTACATCCGGGTTTTCGGCGGCAACTGGGGCGTCGTGCTGCAGGCGGTTTTCCTGTTCGGCGCCGCCACGGTGCTGCTGGCGGTGCTGTTCTCCGGCACGCTGCGCGCACGGCTCAGGGTTTTCCTGAGCAAGCACTTCTTCCATTACAAATACGACTATCGCGAGGAATGGCTGCGCTTTACACGCACGCTGTCGGAGGGCGACCCGGGATTGCGGCTGCGCGAACATGCCATCCGGGCAGTGGCCGATCTGGTGGAAAGTCCTGCCGGCGCTTTGTGGATGTCCCGCGACGGCGGCCCGTTTGCCATGGTGGCGCATTGGAACCTGCCGGCCGCCGAAGGGGTGGAAGCGCTGGACAGCGCCTTCAGCCGCTACCTGGAGCAGCGGCAGTGGGTGATCAACCTCGACGAATACGACGACCAGCCTGAGCTGTACGCTGGCCTGAAATTGCCGCCGTGGGTCTCGTCCATCCCGGGTGCCTGGTTGATTGTGCCCTTGATTCTGCACGAAAGGTTGCTGGGCTTCATGGTGCTGGAGCGCTCGCTGGGGCAGGTCGGCTTCAACTGGGAGGTCAGCGACCTGCTCAAGACGGCGGCACGGCAGGCGGCGTCCAACCTGGCCCAGATGGAGGCGTCGGATGCACTTATGGTTGCGCGCCAGTTCGAGTCTTTCAACCGCATGACCGCGTTCGTGGTGCACGACCTGAAAAATCTTGTCGCGCAGTTGTCCCTGCTGTTGTCCAATGCGCAGAAACACAAGCACAATCCGGAATTCCAGGACGACATGATCAGCACCGTGGAGAACTCGGTGCAAAGAATGAACCGCATGCTGGCACAACTGCGCAGCGACAACGCGGAGGCTGCCCGCTCCGTCGTGGACCTGGGCGCAGTGTTGCAGGCGGCGATCGACTCCAAGTCCGCCTACCGCCTCAAGCCGCAGTTGCAAGTGGAGCAACCGGCACTGCGCGTGCGCGCCGAGCGCGAGCGCCTGCTCAGGGTGGTCGGGCACATTGTCCAGAACGCCATCGAAGCGACGCCCCACGACGGCAAGGTCGAGGTCCGATTAAAGTGCGTGGGAAGCGATGCCGTTATAGAGGTCGAAGACAGCGGCTGCGGCATGGACGACCAGTTCATCCGCGAACGTCTGTTCCGTCCGTTCGATTCGACCAAGGGCACCGGAATGGGCATAGGCGCATACGAGTGCCGCGAATACATCCGTGAACTGGGCGGCCAGGTCGAGGTTTCGAGCGAACCGTCCAGGGGAACCACATTCCAGCTCATACTGCCGCTGGACGCGGGCAGCGAAAAACCTCAAGAGGAAACGCAAGGGTGAGTTCGACGCGCAATACGTTATTGGTGGTGGAAGACGACCTTGGCCTGCAAAAACAGCTGCGCTGGACCTTTGACGATTATGAGGTGGCCATGGCCGGGGATCGCGAATCCGCGCTCGCGCAGCTGCGCCGCTACGAGCCGCCGGTGGTGCTGCTCGACCTTGGCCTCCCGCCGGATGCGGACGGCGCCACGGAGGGGCTGGCGACGCTGGAGCAGATTCTTGCGCTGGCTCCTTCGTCCAAGGTGATCGTGGTCACCGGCAATCAGGACCGCGCCAATGCGGTGAAGGCGATAGGCATAGGCGCCTACGATTTCTACCAGAAGCCGTTCGACTCCGAAATGCTCGGGATGATCGTCGGGCGCGCTTTCCGCATGCACGAACTGGAGCGGGAAAACCGCGCGCTGCTGTCGCGCCAGGCCGACTCCCCGATGCAGGGCATCATCACCTCCGATGCGCACATGCTCAAGGTCTGCCGCACCGTGGAGAAGGTGGCGCCCAGCAGCGCGACGGTGCTGGTGCTGGGCGAGAGCGGTACCGGCAAGGAGCTGCTGGCGCGCGCACTGCACCAGCTCAGCCCGCGCGCACAGAAGCGCTTTGTCGCCATCAACTGCGCCGCCATCCCGGAAAACCTGCTGGAAAGCGAGCTGTTCGGCTACGAAAAAGGCGCATTCACCGGCGCCACCAAGTTGACCATAGGCAAGATCGAATACGCCGACGGCGGCACCCTGTTCCTCGATGAAATCGGCGACCTGCCCCTGTCGCTCCAGTCCAAGCTGCTGCGCTTCCTGCAGGAGCGCGTGGTGGAGCGCCTCGGCGGGCGCGGCGAGATCCCCGTGGACGTGCGCGTGGTATGCGCCACCCACCAGAACCTGGCGCAACTCATCAAGCAGGGCGGGTTTCGCGAGGATCTGTACTACCGGGTCAGCGAAATCACCGTCGACATCCCGCCGTTGCGCGCACGGGCGGGGGATGCCGCCCTGCTCGCCCACGCCTTTCTGGAAAAATTCAGCCGTACCCAGGGGCGCGTGCTCAAGGGATTCACCCAGGAAGCGCTGGCGGCCATCGAATCCCACGGCTGGCCCGGCAACGTGCGCGAAGTGGAAAACGTCATCAAGCGCGCCGTCATCATGGCGGAGGGCGCGCAAATCGGCGTTGACGACCTCGGCCTCAGCCACACGGACGCAGAAGCACAACCGCTCAACCTGCGCCAGGTGCGCGAAGATGCCGAACGCCAGGCCGTGGTGCGGGCGCTCGGGCGGGCCAACGGCAACATCGCACAGGCCGCTGAAATATTGGGGGTAAGCCGGCCCACGCTGTACGATTTGGTCAACCGCTACGGGTTGAAGTAGCGCTGCGCCGCCGGGCAGCGTCGCATAGGCGCTCTACGCGCGCCATGCTAACATTGGCGATCCTTCTTCAGAGGTGTCGTTATGCGCGCTTTGGCGGTGCTGGCCTGTATTCTGTGCCTTTGCACGTCTGCATCGGCTGCAGTCCAGAGCGGGACCATCGGGCTCCCGGTGAGCGTGAAAACGTACCGCGATCTCGCCGCCTACCCGCAACTGGAAATCCCGGCCAGCGTGGTCAGCCTCGACGACAGCAAAATCAGTGCGGAAGTCAGCGCCAAAATCGTTGCGGCTCATGTTCAGGTGGGCGACGCGGTACCCCGCGGGGCTGTGTTGTTTCGGCTGGATGCGCGGGATTTCGAAATCAGCCTGGAACATGCCCGGGCCAGCCTCAACGCGCTGGAAGCCCGCCGCAAGCTGGCCAGGAGCCAGTTGGAGCGGGCTGCCTCCCTGGTGCAGAAAAATTTCATTTCACGCGAAGCACTCAACCAGCGGCAGGCGGAGTTCGAAGCCACCACGGCCGAGTTTCTGGCACAGCGCGCCCGCATTGCGGAAATCACGCGCAATATCGAAAAATGCACAGTCCGCGCCCCGTTCAGCGGCATCGTCAAGGCCAGGCCCGGCCAAGTGGGGGAAATGGCGTCCCCCGGCCAACCCCTGATCAATCTGGTCAACTCCGGGCAACTCGAAGTCAGCGCGCAGATTCAACCCACGCTGGTTTATGCCTTCAAACGCAACGATGCCTTTCGATTTGTCGCGCACGGCGATGCCTACGCCTTGCATTTGCGTGCCCTGACGCCGTTGTTCGATACGCGCGAGCGCAGCCGCGAAGCGCGTTTTGTGTTTGCAGCAAAGAAAGCCGCACCCGGGGAAAGCGGCGTGCTGCGCTGGCAGAGCAATCAGCCCCACATCCCCGCAAATCTCTTGGTGGAACGCAATGGCAAGTTGGGCGTGTTTGTAAAGCAGGGCAACCTGGCCCGCTTTGTCGAACTGCCCGGTGCCGAAACGGGTCGGCCTGCCGCGTCGGATCTGCCGCAGCAGACGCCGATCATCGTGGACGGCCGCTTCGGCCTGAACGATGGAGACCGGGTCAGGTAAAGCGCCGGCATGTTCAAGAAACTCGTCGAAAATCATGTCTTAGCCAATCTGCTGGTGCTGCTGGTGCTGTTTGCCGGCGCCGTCTCCTATCTGAACCTGCCGCGCGAGCAGGACCCGGAAGTCAATTTCAACTGGGCACAGATCATCACGATTTACCCAAGTGCCGCCGCGGAGGATGTGGAACAGGAAGTGACCTCGCCGCTGGAACAGGCGATCCGCAACGTCGCCGACATCAAATTCGTCTCCAGCACCAGCCGCGAGGGCGTGTCGAGCATCCTGGTGCGCTTTACCGACATCGACGAGAACACTTTCGAGCGCCGCGTCACCGACCTGCGGCGCGAATTGCTCAACAAATATCATGCCGAACTGCCGCCTGCCGTGCGCGAGCCGGGGCTGTTCGAGATCAAATCCAGCAACGCTTTCCCCGCCGCCATGCTGGTGTTGACCGGACAGTCCGACGACGAGGTGTTGCGCAAGAGCGCTCAACAGCTCAAGGATGATCTGCAGCGCGTCAAGGGCGTGGATGGCATCGCTGCGCTGGCGCTGACCAAGCCGGAACTGCACGTTGAATTCGATCCTCAGCGGCTTGCCGCGTTCCATGTTCCCGCTACCCTGCTGGGCGACAGCGTCGCCGCGTACTTCCGCGATACAGCGGCGGGCGCCGCCGGCTTGGGCGAACAGGAGTGGCTGGTACGGCTGCAGGGGCGGAGCAGCGATCCGGGCTACCTCGCCAAGCTCCCGATCGTGCAATCGGGAAGCGTGACCCCGCTGGAGGCGGTCGCCACGATCAGCCGCGCTCATGAAAAGAATGACCAACTCGTGCGCTTCAACGGCAAACCAGCGGTGCTGCTGCAGGTCAACAAGAAGTCCGGCGCAAACACCATCAATCTGGTCGAAGACCTGAACCGTTTCATCGCCGAGCGAGCGCCCTCATTGGCAACACTCGGTCTGCGGCTGCTGTTGGTGGACGACCAGACCAGCCGCATCAAAGAGTCGCTGGAAATGATGGAGCAGAACGCGCTTTACGGCCTCATGCTGATGCTGGTAACCACTTGGCTGTTCCTCGGCTGGCGCTTGTCGCTGCTGAATGCCTTCGCCATCCCGTTCTCGGTGGCGGGGCTATTCTGGGTCATGGCCATGAGTGGCATGACGCTGAACACCGGCGTGCTGGTCGGCATCCTGATTGCGCTGGGCATGGTGGTGGACGGTTCGGTAGTGGTCATCGACGCGATTTACTACCGATTGCAACACGGCGCTCACATTGCCAAGGCGGCGCTGAACGGCTTGAATGAAGTGATGGTTCCGGTGCTGGTGTCGGTGCTGACCGCCATTGCCGCGTTTCTGCCCTTGGTGCTGATGCCGGGCATACTCGGCAAGTTCATGATGGTCATCCCGATCGTGGTCACCATCGCCCTGCTGGTCAGCCTGGTCGATGCATTCTGGCTACTGCCGGGGCACGCGATTACCTTCAATGTCAATTTCAGGAAGCCGTCCAAGGTGCATGCCCTGCGCCTGAAGGCGAGCAACTGGCTGATCAACAAATACTACAAGTTGCTGCTGGGAAGCCTCAAGCGTCCTGTGGCCTCTGCAGCGATTGCGCTGCTGTTGTTCGGCGGCGCTTTTCTGCTGATTTACAAGGACCAGGTGCGGCTGGAGTTCTTCGCTGACGACCCGATCCGGTTGTTCTACGTCAATGTCGAGATGGTCCCGGGCACGCAACTTCAGGAGACCTTGCGCGTGGTGCAGCGGGTTGAGGAAGCGGCAAAAAAACACCTCAAACCGGAAGAAGTCCGCGCGGTGGTGAGCTACGCCGGCTACCAAATGACCTTGAAAGAACCCCAGATGGCCAACAATATGGGCCAGGTCATGGTCAGCCTGAATCAGCAGGCCGAAGACGGGCGCACCGTCAACGCCATCATCGATTCCATGCGCGCCGACATCGCCGCCACCCCGGGACCTTACAAGCGGTCTTTTCTCACGCGCTCGCTCGGCCCGCCGGTCAGCAGGCCGATCGAAATCAAAGTGCGCGGGGATGACTATGCAACCTTGCGCCAGGCTGCCAGCGAGCTGAAGTCCTATCTGGGCACGGTGGGCGCCATCAAGAACATCGCCGACGATGACAGCCCCGGCAAGATGGAGCTGAAGCTTGCGGTCAACACCGAAGCGGCGCAGCGCGCAGAGGTGAACCCGGTGGCGATTGGGCGCCTGGTGCGGCTCAACTTCGACGGTGAAATCGTCGGCCAGATGCAGCACGAAGGGGAAAAACTGGAAGTGCGCGTGCTGGCCAAAAAAGTCGCATTGGATGACATCGACGACGCGCTGAAACAGCCGGTTGCATTGCCCAACGGTGGCCACATCGTGTTGGGTGAGCTGTTGCATGCGGAAAAACAGCAGGGCAAGGGCAACATCCGACATTACAATTTCCGCCGCACCATCACCATCGAAGCCGACCTGGACAAGGCGCGCCTGGATACGCTCAAAGCCAACGCCTTGGCCAAGGACAAGTGGCAGGAGATTGCGCCGCGCTACCCGGGCGTCTCGCTGGACTTCACCGGCGAACTTGACGACATCAAGGAAAGCCTCGATGCCCTGGGAACATTGATGCTGGTGGCAGTCGGTGTCATTTACCTGATCCTCGGCGCCCAGTTCAAGAGCTACGTGCAGCCCCTGATCATCTTCGCCGCGCTGCCCCTGGCCTTCACCGGCGTTGTGTTCGGCTTGTACCTGACCGACAACCCGCTCAGTCTGTACACGATGTATGGCATGGTCGCGCTGACTGGCGTGATCATCAGCACCGCCATCGTCCTGATCGACACCGCCAACACGCGGCGCGAAGCCGGCTCCGATCCGCTCAAGGCCACCATTTTCGCCTCCACCCGGCGCCTGTTGCCGATCATACTCACCTCCACCACCACTTTTGTGGATTTGGTGCCGCTGGCGGCAGGCTGGGGCGGAAAATCCCTCATCTGGAGCCCGATGGCGACGGCAATCGTGTATGGATTGCTGGTTTCCACAGTGCTGACGTTGTTTGTGGTGCCCCTGCTCTATTTCATCATCGAACTGGCCAAACCCCACAGGGGGCAAACAGTGGCTGGACAAATGCCGGATAAGGTCAAGATTTGAAGAGGAGCTCCGCGCGTATTTGCGGACCCGATTCCGACGCACTTCGAAACAAGGTGCCTGTGCAATACAAACCCGTCATCCAGCAGAACGGCAAAAACATCAGGTAAAATGAATCCCAACGACGTGGCGCTTATGATGGACAAGCTGGACTGGCCATTGGTTGACCAACGCAAAAAGGGCACAGGGCTCGCGGTAACTGTAGCGGGCATTGACCAACGCGCCGGATGTCCCCGAATTCGCTATTATGTGGGGCACCGTCGGCAAAATCTGGCGGCGCGCACGCGGGCGAAACAGGAGTTGGAACTGGTGCTTCCCGGACAGGTGGCTTTCCGTAGGGCAAAGAAGCGCAAGACATGCTTAGGGTATTTCAAACCAGAAATTTAGTGCGCATGGACAATTACGATGGAGAGCAAGATGGCAGGTGTCTTTGGCAATCTACGCGGGTTGCTACTATTGATAGCGGCGATGGCACTCCCTGTTGTTGCGGGGTGCAATCTAATCGGAAATCCAACAGCTCAGCAGCATATTCAAAAGGCCAAAGACTTTCAGAGCAAGGGGGAGCTGCGCGCCAGCATTATTGAGCTCAAGAGCGCGTTGCAGCAAAGCCCGGACAATGCGGAGGCGCGATGGCTTCTGGGCGAGATTTACGTTGCTGTCCAGCAGGGGAAAGATGCGGAAAAAGAGCTGCTGCGGGCACAAAAACTTGGCATTAACGAGGAATCAATCAAGGTTCCCCTGGGTCAGGCACTGCTGTTGCAGGAGAGCTATGAGCGTGTCCTTAAAGAGGTCAACCCCGGCGCCCAGACTTCACCCAGGAATTTGGCAAAAATACTGCAGATACAAGGCGAGGCACAGTTTGGTCTAGGGCATCTGGAACAAGGATGCGACCTGTTGAAAAAGTCGGCGCAGGCCGAATCAACTTATGTCCCCACCTTTTGGGGGCTGGCCAGATGCGCCGCGGCCAGGAATGACTTCGATCAGGCCAGGGCGCTGCTTGAACAAGCACTCAAATTGGATGCCAAAAACGCCAGCACCTGGATGTGGATCGGCAAACTGGCGCAATTCAGAAATGATCAAAAGTCGGCGGAAGCAGCCTACACCAGTGCGCTTAAGGTCGCTCCCGACCACATCGATGCGCGCCTGAGTCTGGCCTTTTTGCACCTGTCGGCAGGGAAATTCGATGCTGCACAGGCGGAAATTGGCGCGGCGCAGAAAGTGGCGCCGGGGAGCCTGAGAGCCAAATACTTGCAGGCTCTTCTAAATTTTCGGCAGGCCAAATATGCCGCCGCGCGGGATAACCTGCAAGAGGTGCTGAAGGACGCCCCCAATCATATGCCGAGCATACTTCTTTCCGGCATGGTGTCGTATTCACTCGGCAGTTATGAGCAGGCCACCCTAAGCCTGTCAAAGGTCCTGAACCGGTTCCCCAGCAGCGTGTACGCGCGTAAGGGCCTCGCGGCTGCGTGGTTGAAAATGGGGCAACCCTCCCGCGCACTGGAAACCTTAAATCCTCTGCTTGGTGCGGAAAGCAAAGACCTGAGCGTATTGGCGATGGCGGGTGAAGCCTCTCTGCAGACGCGTGATGCCGCGAAGGCGCGAGACTATCTCCAGAGAGCAACTGCAATTGACCCGAAGAACGCCGCGCTGCGCACTGCGCTAGGCGTAAGTCACATGGCTGGCGGGGACACGGCGCGTGCCATGGCAGAGCTGGAATCCGCCGTCGCGCAGGATCCTGGGCAAAATGAGGCGGATACGTTCTTGATTTTGAGCCATCTACGCAACAAAGAATACGACAAAGCACTTGTAGCCATCGACACCTTGGAGAAAAAGCTTCCAAACAATCCTGCCGTTTTCAATTTTCGAGGTGCGGCCTATTTAGGCAAAGCCGACCTCGCCAACGCGCGGAAAGCTTTCGAGCAAGTTTTGACGCTGGATCCGACCTATGTCTCGGCGGCCATGAACCTGGCACAGCTTGACATTCGGGACAGGAACCCCCAAGCCGCCCGTAGACGTTTTGAAGCCGTGCTAACCAAGGACAAGAACAGTCTTGAGGCGATGCTGGCTTTGGCGAATCTGGCAAGCGACGAGAAGGAGGGCGTCTCCTGGCTGGAGCGATCGGCCAAAGCCAATCCGTCTGCACTGGAGCCACGACGACTTTTGGTGAAATATTACCTTAAGAAAAATGAACCGCAAAAGGCACTGGCCGTCGCACGCGACGCACAGACCACCAACCCCTCAAGCGAGGTTGTCTTGGATTTTCTCGGGGCGACCCAGATTGCTGCCGGGGAAACGGAAAATGCATTAGCGACCTATGGCAAGCTAACCAGTCTCGCGCCCAAGTCGCCGCTTGCGCGTTACAAGCTTGCATCGGTGCAAGCCGCGGCAAAACATCTTGACACGGCCAAGGCATCGCTCCGCGAAGCATTGGAACTAAAACCCGACTATCTGGAGGCACAGGCCGCGCTCATCTCGCTGGAACTCAAAACCGGAAAACCTGCTGAAGCGCTGCAAATTGCCCAGCAGGTGAAAAAGCAAAACCCCAAGTCACCGGTGGGTTTCGTGTTGGAAGGTGACATCCTGGTCGACCAAAAGCAGCATGCTCAAGCTGCAAAAGCCTACGAGAACGCCCTTTCCCTGGAAAAAAGCGGGCTGATCGCGGTCAAACTACATGAGGCGCAAGCTCTGGCGGGGAATGCAAGGGACGCCGACACCAGGCTGCTGCAATGGCTCAAGGAGCAGCCTAAAGATATTGCTACGCGCGCATACATGGCGCAGGTTTATATGGCGCGAGAGCAAAACAGGAAGGCTGTTGAACAGTACCAGACTCTTCTGCAAATTGAGCCTGGGAACGCGCTCGCACTCAACAATCTCGCGTGGTTGTATCATCGCGAAAAAGACCCGCGCGCACTGGGGGTTGCGGAGCGTGTCTATAAACTCCGGCCTGATGCCGCGTTTGTAGTGGATACGCTAGGCTGGATTTTGTTCGAGCAGGGCAATGCCGCACGCGCCGTCGAACTGCTGCAAAAGGCTGTCGCTCTCGCGCCCAAGAACCCGGAAATCGGCTATCACTACGCCGTTGCGCTCGCCAAGACCGGCGACAGGCAGAAGGCGCGCAAGCAACTCGAGGCAGTATTGGCTTCCGGCCAAAGCTTTCCGCAGCAAGCCGAGGCCAGGGCGCTGCTAAAACAATGGTAGACCGGGGCTGATCCCATGGGTCAACAAACGCCGCATTTTAAGGCGTCTGGACGCCCGAGGGTATTGCTGATAGCCGAGGCGGTCACGCTGGCGCATGTCGGACGCCCAATCGCTCTGGCGCATACCCTGGATCAGGCTCGCTACGAGATAGAATTTGCCACTGATCCACGCTACCGCCGTTTTCTTGGCGAGACGCCTTGGACATTCCATCCGTTGACCAGCCTGGACAGCAGCATCTTTCTGGACAGGTTGGCGCGGGGTCGACCAGTTTACGATGCCGCAACTTTGCACGACGACGTAAAAGCGGATCTCGCGCTCCTTGAGCAGAGCACGCCCGACCTGATAATAGGCGATTTTCGTCTGTCCTTGTCCGTCAGCGCGCGCTTGGCCGGTATCCCCTACGCGGCCATCACCAATGCCTATTGGAGTCCATGCGTCCAGTCCAACTACCACGCCCCGGAGCACCCATTGCTATCGCGGCTGCCGGTGGTCCTGGCCGATTCCTTATTCCGTCTCGTCCGCCCCTTCGCTTTCGCGCTTCATACGCTGCCTTTGAACCAGGTTCGTCGAGCATACGGCCTGCCGTCTCTTGGCTTGGACTTGCGCACCATTTATACCGACGCCGATTTTGTTTTGTATGCTGACGCTCCGGAATTGTTTACCGCACGCCCGCTTCCATCCAGCCACCACTACCTGGGGCCGGTTCTGTGGTCGCCGCCGCAGTCCAAGCCCGAGTGGTGGGATCGCATGCCCACGGATCGCCCCATCATCTACCTCACGTTGGGCAGTTCTGGCCCCGTCCGGCTGCTCTCGCCTATCTTGCGGGTACTGGGCGATTTGCCGGTATATGTCATGCTCGCCACCGCCGACCGCATTCATCCCGCGGAGCTGCCAGACAATGTTTATGCGGCGCCTTATTTGCCCGGCGACGAGGCTGCCGCCCGCGCCGCCCTGGTGATTTGCAACGGTGGCAGTCCCACCAGCCAGCAGGCTCTGAACCAGGGTACGCCGGTACTGGGCATCGCCTCCAATCTGGATCAAATTTTAAATATGGCCGCTGTCGCGACAGCCGGCGCTGGTGTCTTGATGCGCGCCGACAGACTCAAGCCAGAACCCTTGCGGGCAACAGTGATGCAAATGCTCACCAACCCATCATTCCGGACGGCGGCAGGCAAAGTGTCGGAATATTTTAAAATCCACTCCGCCGCCGAGCGGTTCCCGGCCTTTGTGCAATCACGTCTCCCCGTCGCCGCCACGCCGATGAACCACAAGGTGTTTTAGCCAACCATGCGCAAAATTACTTGGCAACCAATTATTGTATTTATCGGCCTCTGCCTGACGATTTTCACGCTCGCCACGGCAACAACCATCATGCTGCCAGGCAAGCTCCCGCTGGGAGACTTCCGCGGAGTCATTATGGCCTTAGCATGGGTGGCAAGTGTCTATGCATATGCAATCGCGGTCTACAGACTGTTTCTGGCAGCACTGCCCCTGCCGGAAGGGGAAATTCCCGAGAATTCCCGCGCGGAATTCGTCTACCACGTTTACGTGCTGTTCTACCTCATCTTTTTTAATTCCATCATGCGCAGTGGAACCCCCCCTATCCCCTTTATGCGTCTGATCTATCTGCTTCTGGGCGCCCGCCTCGGCCAAAACACTTATAGTTCCGGCCTTATTTACGACCCGCTTTTTGTGCACATGGGAAACGACTCCGTCGTTGGCGAATCCGCCTTGCTCGTCCCCCATGTCATCGAAGGCACGCGCTTGGCCCACTACCCCATCCGCATCGGCAACCACGTCACCATTGGCGCCCATGCCGTAGTGCTGGCGGGTGTGACGATTGGCGACGATGCCATCGTTTCGGCGGGTGCGGTGGTCACCAAGGGCACCCACATCGGGCCGGGCGAGATATGGGGCGGCGTCCCGGCCAAGCTGTTGAAGCGGCGGGAAACGGGGACGGCCACCTGATGCGGATGTGCTGCCCGACCGGCTCCTGCCGGTGCCGAAAGAAGCACGGGCGATGAGTGTCGGAAACTTTTACAATCCAGACGCGTGCAAGCGGCCTGTTTTGCAAGTTATCAATCTAACACACTGTTATTAAAGAACTCATATATAGATGGCATACTACTTGCTTCTAACGCAGCAAGGGCAGAGGCTGGCGAGTTAAAGCGACTGGCTCCTTGGCTTCTTAACAGTTTAACCAATCAGGAGTATTGATCATGAAAACAAAATTCAAACTGCTTGCACTGTCGGCAAGCTTGCTTGCCTGCGGTTTGGGCGTGTCCAACGGCGCACAGGCGAACGCCTACGCGGTGGCGACAAATAATGTTAAAGAGGGTTTTGTTGTGGGCTTGCGTGATGGGATTTCCGTTGGCGGGGGCATTCCTGGAGTCTTCACCTTTGGCACCCCGGCATCCCTCTCCTCCAGCGCCGCGACCTTGAACGGCGTCGGAACTGCGGGTTCCTCGATCACCCCGCCTCCGGACGCACCCGCATCCAACGGCACGGGTTCGAACCCGATCCGCACCAATGAGGATACGTCCACCACCGGTGCCGGCAATACTTACTACAATCTGTTCGGCCAACTGGGCACCGACTACTCTGCCGGCGATGCGAAAGTGGTGACCGAACAGAGCATTACCGGCACTCCCATCGTGGCGCGCAACCTGGCCGAGAGCAATGTCACGTATAAGGGTTTTGGTGATGCGGACGGACGCAACATATCCTCGACTACCGTCAGCCTTGGCATTTCCTTGGGTAGTGACTGCGCGTCCCACGATTGCCGGAT